>Ga0114931_10001566_pt1 | contig 29239 bp, 27 predicted proteins | sample 2SBtaG_FD_89579 | JGI IMG/M metagenome (GOLD analysis project Ga0114931, IMG submission 89579) | Deep subsurface microbial communities from Kolumbo volcano to uncover new lineages of life (NeLLi) - 2SBTROV14_V59a metaG | ecosystem: Environmental > Aquatic > Marine > Volcanic | place: Kolumbo... | reverse complement strand
TTGAGTAAGTTTGCATATGTCATCAAATCTCGGATTACGTGAAAAAAACTGGCAAAATGCTAGCGGGCTATTCGGAGATTTCTTCCACCCTTGCCAAAATGACTCAAGTGCTTCAATCATTAGGCACGCAGAGGCCATCATGATAAAGCCGTTTTTATTTACGTTGCCATTGAATGGTTGAATATACCTTTCTGTAATTCGTTCTTTAAAAAAAGCGATAATGCCGTCAATGTCTTTGTTTTTCTCCATCTCTCGGTATTTTTTCACCGTTGTTGAGCTGGATAGTAATGACTCATTATTTCCACCGTTCATCTATGCTTCCTTGAAGGCATAACAGTGTAATAGACAGAGTGTCGAATATTAGTGCTAGACAGATTCTGCATAGCACCCCAGTTCGCGTGCTAGACAGAATTGCGGTCGATCGAAACCGCGGGATAGGCCCTTTTTTCCTTTTCCGAACTCATCCGTGAGTCCCGGCTGCGGCACGCCAAAAACTCGGAACTCCCGCTCGCGCCGCGAGTAGGGATCGGGGCTTTCGGCGCTGGACCTCGATCCGTGACAACGCTGCGCCGGTCGCGGTGCGACGGGCGCCCGTCCGCGACGCCGCGCAGTACCAAATTCCAAGGTATGGCCTTGGCATTATCCTTTCCCTCAGTAAAGCGTAGTTCACGGCCTCGCGCGTGGCAAGCTGGATGGCGTTGTCGAAGAGGGGGAGTCGGGTCGCCCAGTGGATGTCGGGGTCGCGGACCCAGTTCAATCGCCGGTTTCGCCGTTCGCGGGCGCAGCACGGTCCGTGCCATCCGAGGGCGTGGGATTCTCCATTCCCGAAGACGTTCAACCCCGAGGATAAGCCACGTCCCAGCCCCAGATACGGGGGCGGCCGCCACGGCGCAGGGTACGCTGGCGCAGTATGTCGGCCACCTGCGCCCCGTCGCCGGCGAGCAGGGCGTGGGTTGCGCACATCTCGGCGCACAGCGGGAGCTTGCCTTCGGCGATGCGGTTGCTGCCGTATTGGTGGTACTCGACGTCGCTGCCGTCGGGGGGCGGACCGCCGGCGCAGAAGGTGCACTTGTCCATCTTGCCGCGCCGCCCGAAGGCGGCGCGCGCCGGGAACTGGGGGGCGCCGAAGGGGCAGGCGTAGAAGCAGTAGCCGCAGCCGATGCAGCGGTCCTTGTCGTGGAGCACGATGCCGTCGGCGGTGATGTAGAAACAATCCACCGGGCACACCGCCTTGCACGGCGGGTCGCTGCAATGCATGCAGGCCACCGAGATCGCCTTCTCGCCCGGCCCGCCGTCGTCGAGCACCACTACCCGCCGGCGGCTGATCCCCCACGGCAGATCGTTCTCGTTCTTGCACGCGGTGACGCAGGCGTTGCAATCGATGCAGCGCTCGGCATCACAGAGGAATTTCATCCGCGCCATGACGATACCCGGCTCTTCACGCGGCCTCGATCCGGCACAGCGAGACCTTGGTCTCCTGCATCTGGGTCACGGCGTCATAGCCGTAGGTAAAGGCGGTATTGCATGCCTCGCCGCGCACCAGCGGCGCGGCGCCCGGCGGATACTTGTCGGCCAGATCCCGGCCCTGAAAGTGACCGCCGAAATGGATCGGCGTCCACACCACCCCGGCGGCGACGCGGCGGGTCACCAGCGCCTTGATCCGGATCCGGGCGCCGGCCTCGGCGTGGATCCCCTTGGGGGTTTCGAGCCACACCCATTGCCCGTCGCGCAGGTCGAGGTCATTGGCGTCCTTGGGGTTGATCTCGACATACATCTCTTGCTGCAACTCGGCGAGCCACGGATTGGCGCGCTGCTCGGCGCCGCCTCCTTCGTACTCCACGAAACGGCCGCTTGTGAAGATCAGCGGGTATTCGCCGCTGAAATCGCGGGCCTGGATCGACGCGTAGCGGGTCGGTAGGCGGTAGAAGCGCTTGCGGTCGGCATAGGTCGGGTAGCTTTTCACCAGTTCCCGTTGGGTGGCGTAAAGCGGCTCGCGGTGGACCGGCACCGGATCGGGAAAGGTCCACACCTCCGCGCGCGCCTTGGCGTTGCCGAACGGCGCGCAGCCGTGCTTGATGGCGACCCGCTGGATGCCGCCCGAGAGGTCGGTCTTCCAGTTCTTGCCGGTGGCGAGTTTCCGATCCGCGTCGGTCAAATCCTTCCACCAGCCGAGTTTCTTGAGCACTGCGTCGCTGAACTCCGGATAGCCGTCCTTGATCTCGGACCCCGCGCTGTAGACCCCGTCGGCGAGCAGGCTGACGCCCTTGCGCGCAACACCGAAACGGGCGCGGAAGGTCAGTCCACCCTTGGCCACCGGGAGGCGGGTGTCGTAGAGGATCGGGGTGCCGGGATGGCGGAGTTCGGGGCTTCCCCAACAGGGCCACGGCAGCCCGTAATACTCACCGTCCAGCGGTCCGCCTTCGGCCTGCAGGGTGGCGGTGTTGAAGGTGCGGCGGTGGGCGGCGTGGGCCTTGAGCCGTTCGGGGCTCTGACCGGTATAGCCGATTGACCACAGGCCACGGTTGAACTCGCGGGTGATGTCCTCGACCAGCGGCTGGTCGTCGTTGACCTTGATGTGCTTGGTGAGTTGCGCCGCGATCCCGAGTTTCCGGGCCAGTTTGTAGAGGATGGTGTGGTCGGGCAGCGACTCGAACAGCGGCTCGATGACCTGGTCGCGCCATTGCAACGAGCGGTTCGAGGCGGTCACTGAGCCATAGGTTTCAAACTGGGTCGCGGCGGGCAACAGGTACACCCCGTCGCGGCGATCGCTCATCACCGCCGCGGTGGTCGGATAGGGATCGACGATCACCATCAGATCCAGTGCCTCCATGGCCCGCTTCATTTCGATCCCGCGGGTCTGGCTGTTGCACGCGTGTCCCCAGAAGATCATCGCCCGCAGCTTGTCGCGCTGGCCGATCGCCGTTCGTTCTTCCAGGACCCCGTCGATCCAGCGCGCCACCGTGATCCCGCGATAATTCATCGGCCGGATGGGCTTGCCGTCGTCGCCGTCCACCGGGCCGGAATCGAAACGCGCCGCGAGCCACTCGGGATCCAGATCCCAGACCCGCGCCCAGTGCGCCCAGGCGCCGGGCTTGAGGCCGTAGTAGCCGGGCAAGGTGTGCGCCAACACGCCCATGTCGGTGGCGCCCTGGACGTTGTCGTGGCCGCTCAAACCATTGGCCCCGCCGCCCGGCTTGCCGATGTTACCGAGCGCGAGTTGCAGGATGCAGTAGGCGCGGGTGTTGTTGGTGCCGACGTGATGCTGGGTACCGCCCATGCACCACACCAAGGTGGCGGGTCGGTTTTCGGCCAGCAGCCGGGCGGCCTGCTTTACGGTCTCCTCGCCGACGCCGGTGACCCGCTCGGTTTCCGCCGGATTCCACTTCTTGACTTCCTTGCGCACTTGGCGCATCCCGTAGACGCGCTTGCGCAGGTACTCCTGATCTTCCCAGCCGTTATCGAAGACGTGCCACAAAATGCCCCACACCAGGGCGACATCGGTGCCGGGCCGGACCGGGACGTGCAGGTCGGCGTGCGCCGCGGTGCGCGTGAAGCGCGGATCGACCACGATCATCGACGCGCCGTTTTCCTTGGCGCGCAGGATGTGCTGCATGCCCACCGGGTGCGCCTCGGCGGGGTTGCTGCCGAAGAAAATCATCGCCTTGGCGTTGCGGATGTCGTTGAAGGAGTTGGTCATGGCGCCGTAACCCCAGGTATTCGCGACGCCTGCGACGGTGGTGGAGTGGCAGATGCGCGCCTGGTGGTCGACGTTGTTGGTGCCCCACAGGGCGACCAGTTTGCGGAACAGGTAGGCCTGCTCGTTGCTGTGCTTGGCCGAGCCGAGCCAGTAGACCGAGTCGGGGCCGGAGGCGGCGCGGATTTCGAGTAGCTTGGCGCCGATTTCGTCGATCGCCCGGTCCCACGGGATCTTTTGCCACTTTCCCTCGACCAGCCGCATCGGGTATTTGAGCCGCCGCATGCCGATCCCGTGATCGCGCACCGCCGCGCCCTTAGCACAGTGCCCGCCCATATTGAACGGCGAATCGAAGTCGGGCTCCTGGCCGGTCCACACGCCGCGCTGAACCTCGGCGATCACCCCGCAACCGACCGCGCAGTGGGTGCACACGCTATGCCGGCGTTCGATCGGGATGCCAGCGCGGGGATCGTTCGCCGGCAGCGCGCCGGAGGTGCGCATCATGGCGGCCGGCAAGCCGGTTCCGAGCGCCCCGCCACCGAGCATGACGCCCGAGCGACGCAGGAAATCGCGGCGCCGTAACGCGCTCTCCGGCGCGGCGCGCGCCGGGTCCGCACCCTCGATCCGCCGCCGACGGATCAGCTTCACTGGATCGAGGCCGACCCGCCCGTGTCGCCCATCATGTCCTTGACCCGACACTCCCCGCACATTTCGAGGCGCCGCAACGCGCCCGGCTCCCGGAACATCGGGTGGTCGGCAAGCTTTTCGCGCATCCGTTCGATGACCTTGCGGGTGGCGAAGGGCGTGACGCAAACCACGCAGCGGAACGGCGCTTCTTCATGCAACACCCGGCGCTCGCGGCGCGCCCCGACATCGTACAAAAAGCTCGGAACCAGCGTAATGGCATCCTCGGGACAGGCGCGCTCGCAGATCCCGCATTGCAGGCAATTCTGCTCCACCAGCATCAGGCGCGGCGTATCGCCGCCGGCTTCCAGGGCCGCCGCCGGACACACCTCGACACAGGACATGCACAGGGTGCAGGCAGCGGCGTCCACCGCCACCGCGCCGAACGGCGCGCCGGCTGGCAGTGGCGTGCTGTCCGTGGCACCCGGCGCCAGCGCATGGAGATGGTCGACGGCGAGGCGAATCAAAGTGCGTTTTTCGTCGGGCGGCGCGAATCCGGCCGCCTCGATCGCGGGCATCGACGCGCTGCCCGGCGCGGCGTCCGGCCCCGGCAGCGCGTCGAGCAATCGCAACGACTCGGATGGATAACCCATGCCTTGCAGGATCGCCACGGCATAAGCGCGCTGGCGATCGAGTTCGGCGCGCACGCTATCGCTCAGCGCCTCGTCGACCAGCACCCACACCGCGCCGGCGCCATAGGCGATCAGTGCCAACCAGCTATCGATGCCGATCCGCCCGACCTCTTCGACGGCCCACGGAATGACCCGCTCCGGGAGCCGCGGCGCCGCGCGCCGCACCTGCTCGGCGCCCGACTTGGCGCCATGCAGCAGGATCACCGGGTCGTCGCCGCCGGCCTCACGGTAGCGCCGCAGTACCTCGCGCAGTGCGCCGAGCAGGGTGGCGCGCGGCGAGTAAACGTAGCCGATCGCGCCGCTCGGGCAGGCCGCCGCGCAACTGCCCGCGCCCTGGCACAAATGGGTATCGATCGCGATGCCGTCGCCGAGCGCGCCCAGCGCCCCGCTCGGGCAGGTGTCGAGACAGCGCGTACAGCCGCCCACGCCGCTGCGCGCATGCGCGCAGAGGTCCGGGTCATAGGCGAGATAGACCGGTTTCTGGAACTCGCCGAGCATCTCCGGCATTTCGGCCGTGGCGCGATGCAGCGCCGCCGGGTCGCTACCGGGCGCATAGTAGCCGGGCGGCGGCAACTCGGCACGCAGGGCCGGGGTGCGCTGCAGATCGAGGATCAGATCGAAGAATCCGTCGGCGTGGCCGAGCAGGCGGCCCACATTCACATCGCGGTCGCCGTGGCGCGCCGTCACCGTGAAATGTCCGAGATAGCCTTCGATGGTGGTCAACGCCGCGCGCACGACCTGGATGCCGCCGACGGCGGCCGGCGGCAGCCCGGGATCCGCGGTGCTGTCCACGGCGAGCACCGCGCAGCGCAAGGTGGGCGCCAGCGCGGTGGCCTGCTCCATCGCGTAGGGCTCCGGACCGATCACCAGCACGCGGCCCTCGCAGCGATAATCCACCAGCGAGGTGGTCCCACCCTCCACCGCGCCGCTCACCGCGGCCAGCGCATCACGCCGCGCCCGGCCGGCGGCGGTCTCGGAGGTGAGGCCCGGCGGCGCGACGCGCGGGGCGCCTTGCGCTTCGTCGCCGGTGGACGGTTGTTCAGACGTCGTCATCGCGCTCGGCCCGTGGTCGGCCGCCTTCCGGTTCCTGCTCCGCGATCGGCGGCGGTCGCGGATCGCCTCCGTCCAGGGCCGGCGCCGCGCCCGGGGACGCCTGCTCGTCGACTTCCGGGTCCGGCTCGGTTTCCGGCGCTGCGACAGCGGCCGTGTCTCGCGGTTCATCGAGCGGCGCCAGGGAATCGCTCGTGCCGCTCGCCTCTGCGGTGGCCACGTCGATCAAAGAGGAAAATGATCGGAAATCTTCGTCGTAGTCGTCAAGCCCGTCGGTCACGTTGAACGCCGCGCCTCCGAACAGCTTGCGCAGCGCCGCGCGGCGCAGCCCTTCGCTGACCTTCGGCGACAGAAAGACGCTGTAATCGCTGTCTTCGCCGAGGGTTTCGAGCGGCGGCATATCGGCGTCGGTCAGTTCCTCGCGCTCGGCCGCCGCGCTTTGCGCTAGTGGCTCGTCACCGGGGGGCTCGTCGCCGGGGGGTGGCTCGCCGGGCACGCTATCCGGATCGATACCGCCGCGGGCGAGGCGCTTGCGTCGCGACCAGCGACTGAGGAAATCGCTATCGGCTGCGTCGTCAGTCATCGTCTCGCCCTCCTCCGTGCGCCTCGCCTGCCTCCCTGGCCCAATCGCGGCGCTTGCGTTTCTTGCGCTGCACCGGAACGTAGTTCTCGACCACGAAATGCTCGATCAAGCCGCGGAGCGCGTCGGGCATCTCGATCGAGTAAACCTCGTCTTCGGATTCAAGGTGGGCGGTGGCTTCATCCTGGCTGGCGGTTACCAACATCGGTTCCATCCCGCCCGCCTCGGCCTCGTCCTCTTCATCGTCACCGAAACAGACGACAAACAGGCGCGGCTGCCCGCTCACCAAGTTATACCAGTAGGCCTCGGCCGAATCCCGGTACAGCGTGAGACGCAGGCCGGTCCACAGATAGCGCGCACACTCTTGATCTTCGTGGACCCGCACCCACGCGCTATCGCCACCGCCCTCGCGCGGCTGCGTCACGATATCCACGACCTCCCACTGTGGCTCCTGCCAGATCCCGCTACGCACCACGCGTCGCTCGATCAATACCGCGATCTCGCGGGTTGGATCGGCTTTCGCGGTATCGGTGGTCGCCTGCGACGGATTGGACATGGCGGATCCCAAGCTGCTGGCGTATCACAATACCATTTAGGCGAAGGCCGCGGAATCGCCGGAGCGGCGATCGCCCACCCAGTGCCGATAACACGCTCCACCGGAAAACCGCCGCGCCGGCGTTGGTCAATAACCCCACGGCCGGCACCCTTGAAATTCCGCCTCCCCGGGCCTAGCATGAATTCATATAAAAACAGGAGCCGCCTTTGCGAATCGACGCAATCGCGGCTACCGGAATCGTACCGCCGGCGCCCGTTGAGCCGACGATAGCGCGACCAGAAAACTCGCAGCCAGGCCAAAGATAGTGACATCGGCAGCCTCGCCACTGAAGGAAACGCCCGCGCCCGAACCCTCCGAAGAGGCGGCGGCCCGGGCGCACATCTATTCGCTGCTCGGGACGCTGCTCGCGACGCCGCCCGACGCGGCACTGCTCGATCGGCTCAAGGGAATCGATGCGCCGGACACCGGCGCCGCAGGCTTGGCGCCGGGCTGGGCGGCACTCAAACAGGCGGCGCAACAGACGACTCCTGAAGCCCTCGCCGAAGAGTATCAGGATCTGTTCATCGGCCTCGGCCGCGGGGAGATCGTCCCTTACGGCTCCTGGTATCTGACCGGACTGTTGATGGGGGAACCGTTGGTCGAACTGCGCGGCGAACTCGCGGCGATCGGCCTGCGGCGCCAGGATGAAGTGGCGGAGCCCGAGGATCACGCGGCCGCCCTGTGCGAAAGCATGGCCTTCATCATTCTGGCGGAGGATCCGGGCGTGGCAGGGCGCCAGCAGGCATTCTTCGAGCGCTATCTGCAACCCTGGATGGGGCGATTTTTCGAAGATCTCGGAAAGGCGCAATCGGCGCGATTTTACGCGTCGGTGGCATTGTTCGGGGCGCGATTCATCGACATCGAAACCACTTACCTCTCGATGCCGGTCTGATGTAGGTCTACGCGTCCGATGGATTTAGACGTCGATAGTTGAGGAGAGCACCATGAAAAACCGCAGCAATGACACCGCCGACCGCGGCCGGCGGAAGTTTCTCGGCAAAATGGCGGTAGCCGGGGCCGCGACCACGGTGGCCGCTACCAGCGCCGGGGCGATGGCCGCCGGGGCCGCCGAGGATGCCCGCAACCCGAGTGCCAGCCCGGACGCGCAGGGCTACCACCTGACGCAGCATATCCAGGACTATTACAAGGCGGCGCGCAACTGAGCCAGCGCGTCCTAGCCACGGGATTCGGAGAGGAGAGCCAACCATGAAGCTGATTTACAAGCACCGGACCGGCAGCCAGCGCGCCACCACCGGCGGGGCCGAGGCGATTGACCGGCGCGCCTTCCTGCGCCGTTCGGGCGTGACACTCGGCGGCAGCGTGCTGGCGGGCGCGCTGCCCGCGACGATGATGCGCAGCGCCGCGGCGGCAACCACTCAGCCGGCCAAATTCGTGCGCACCATCTGCACCCATTGCGCGGTCGGCTGCGGTATCAATGCCCAGGTCGAAAACGGCGTCTGGACCCGCCAGGAGCCGGCTCTGGATCACCCGATCAATTCCGGCGGCCATTGTGCCAAGGGCGCCGCGGTACGCGGTGATCATGGCGAACGGCGGCTTAAATATCCCACCAAGCTGGTCAACGGCAAGTGGCAAAAAGTCTCCTGGGATCAGGCGATCAGCGAGATCGGCGACAAGCTACTCGAGATCCGCAAGACCTCGAGCCCGGACTCGGTGTACTGGCTGGGCTCGGCCAAGCACAGCAACGAACAGGCCTACCTGTTCCGCAAACTGGCCGCGATGTGGGGCACCAACAACGTCGATCATCAGGCCCGCATCTGCCATTCGACCACCGTCGCCGGCGTCGCCAATACTTGGGGCTACGGGGCGATGACCAACTCGATGAACGACATCCACAACAGCAAGGCGATGATCATCTTCGGCGGCAACCCCGCCGAGGCGCACCCGGTGGGGATGTTGCACCTGTTCCGCGCCAAGGAGCGCAACAATGCGCCGCTGATCGTGGTCGATCCGCGCTTTACCCGCACCGCCGCGCACGCCGACCTGTTCCTCCGGTTGCGCCCCGGCACCGACGTGCCGCTGGTGTGGGGCATGCTGTGGCACGTGTTCGAGAACGGCTGGGAAGACAAAGAGTACATCCAACAGCGCGTGTACGGCATGGACAAGGTGCGCAAAGAGGTCGCCAAGTGGACCCCGGAGGAAGTCGAGAGAGTGACCGGGGTGCGTCCCGAACTGGTGCATCGGGCCGCGAAGTTGATGGCCGACAATCGCCCCGGCACGCTGATCTGGTGCATGGGCGGCACCCAACACACGATTGGCAACAACAACACTCGAGCGTATTGCACCTTCCAGCTTGCGCTCGGCAACATCGGCAAAGCGGGCGGTGGGGCCAATATCTTCCGCGGTCATGACAACGTCCAGGGCGCTACCGATCTCGGGGTGCTGGCCAATACCCTACCCGGCTACTACGGCCTCAAACCCGGCTCATGGAAGCACTGGGCGCGAGTCTGGGATCTGGACTACGAGTGGGTCAAGGGACGCTTTGATCCGGGTAGCTACGTGAAAAAGAAAGGCAAGCCGATTCCGGTGATGAACACCAAGGGCATACCGGTATCGCGCTGGTTCGACGGCGTGATCGAGGAAAAAAGCAAGGTCGCGCAAAAGGACAACGTGCGCGCGATGATCTTCTGGGGACACGCCCCCAACAGCCAGACCCGTGGCCAGGACCAGAAAAAGGCCATGGAGAAACTCGATCTGCTGGTGGTGGTCGACCCGTACCCCACCGTCACCGCGGTGATGCACGATCGCACCGACGGCGTGTATCTGTTGCCGGCCTGCACCCAGTTCGAGACCTACGGTTCGGTGACCGCGTCGAATCGCTCGTTTCAGTGGCGTGACCGGGTCATCGCACCCGAATTCGAATCGCTGCCCGATCACACCATCATGTACAAGCTGGCCAAAAAGCTCGGGATCGCGGGACAACTTACCAAGCACATCAAGGTAAACGGCGACGAACCGCTGATCGAGGATATCACCCGCGAGTTCAACCGCGGCATGTGGACGATCGGCTATACCGGCCAGAGCCCGGAACGGCTGAAACTCCATCAACAGAACTGGGGGACCTTCAACCTGACCTCGCTGCGCGCCGAGGGTGGACCCGCCAACGGCGATTTCTACGGCCTGACGTGGCCGTGTTGGGGCACCCCTGAGATGAAGCACCCGGGCACCGCGAACCTCTACGACACCAGCCTCCCGGTGGCGCGCGGAGGACTCGACTTCCGCGCCCGCTTCGGGGTCAAGCACAACGGCGAAAACCTGCTCGCCGAGGGTTCCTACCCGGTCGGCTGCGAACTCAAGGGCGGACACCCCGAGTTCACCGCCAAGATGCTCAAGCAACTCGGCTGGTGGAACGATCTCACGGCGGCCGAGAAAAAACTGGCCGAGGGCAAGAACTGGAAGACCGACCTCTCGGGCGGCATCCAGCGCGTCGCCATCAAGCACGGTTGCGCGCCGTTCGGCAACGCCAAGGCGCGGGTAGACGTGTGGACCTTCCCCGATCCGGTCCCGATCCATCGCGAGCCGCTCTACACCAACCGTCGCGATCTGGTGAAGAAATATCCGACCTACGCCGATCGCAAGTCCTTCTGGCGCCTGCCGACCCGCTATGGATCGATCCAGGCCACCGACTACAGCAAGAACTACCCGTTGATCCTGACCTCCGGGCGGCTGGTCGAGTACGAGGGCGGCGGCGCCGAGAGCCGCTCCAACCCGTGACTCGCGGAATTGCAGCAACACATGTTCGCCGAGATTCATCCGGTGGACGCCAATAACGCCGGAATTCGCGATGGCCAGTCGATCTGGCTGGAAGGCGCCGAAGGAGCCAAGCTCAAGCTCAAGGCCCTGGTGACCCGCCGGGTCGCTCCGGGAGTGGTGTTCATGCCCTTCCATTTCGGCGGACACTTCGAGGGCAAGGACCTGGGTAGCAAATACCCACCGGGCGCGGAACCCTATGTGCTCGGCGAGGCCGCCAACACGGCGATGACCTATGGCTACGACTCGGTGACACAGATGCAGGAGACCAAGGTCTCGCTGTGCCGTGTGACCCGTGCGTGATCAGGCAGGAGTAAAACAATGGCACGTATGAAGTTTCTCATCGATGCGGAACGGTGCACGGAGTGCAATTCCTGCGTAACGGCGTGCAAGGCCGAGCATAACGTTCCCTGGGGGATCAACCGCCGCCAGGTGATCACCATCAACGACGGCGAATTCGGCGAGCGCTCGCTGTCGGTGGCCTGCATGCACTGCTCGGACGCGCCGTGCATCGCGGTGTGTCCGGTCGACGTGATCTACAGCACCGACGACGGCGTGGTGCTGCACGATAAGGACGGCTGCATCGGCTGCGGCTACTGTTTTTTCGCCTGCCCCTTCGGTGCCCCGCAGTTCCCATCCAACAGCGCCTTCGGCTCGCGCGGCAAGATGGACAAGTGCACCTTCTGCGCGGGCGGCCCGGAAGCGGACAACTCGCCCGCCGAGTACCGCAAGTACGGCCGTAACCGACTCGCCGAAGGCAAGCTGCCGATCTGCGCCGAGATGTGCTCGTCCAAGGCGCTGCTTGCCGGCGACGGCAATCAGGTCGCGAATATCTTCCGCGAACGAGTGGTGTGGCGGGGGGCGGCGGCCCTGGCCTGGGGCTGGGGCGTGGCGTACGGCAAGAAGGGCGTAAAAAAGAGCTACGCCCAGTATCCGCACGCGGCCACCCTGGAGCGCGCCGCCCCGGACGGGGCGGCGTCGCTGCGCCCGGCGGCTGGTCCGAACCGGCATAACGGCCGCAACATAGGGAACAACGATGTCGATAACAGCCGGGTCCGCGGAGCGCCGCGGGCCGGAAGCGTGCAGCCCTAGGTGGGCGATGCTGCTGATCTGCGCGGCGCTGTGGACGCTGTCGTACGGTGCGTTCGCGGCCGGACCCGGCGCGGTACCGGCCGCAACCCGCCAGGCGTCCCTACGAGTGCCGGATCCCGGTGCGAATTTGTGGCGGGACGTGCGCGGTGCGACCCGCGGCACCACCCAGGCCACGGGCACGGAACGCGGTGTCTTGATCAACGCCCGCGGCGAGGACTGGCGGCGGATCCAGACCGGTCCGATCACGCGCTACGGTGGTTGGGCGCTGTTCCTGACACTCCTTGCGGTGCTCGCTTTCCACGTCTTCCATGGTCGTGTGCGACTCGAAGGCGGGCGCACCGGCAAAACCGTTTTCCGCTGGCCCTTGTTCAATCGCCTGGTTCATTGGTACACGGCCGTCCTGTTCATCATTCAGGCGCTCACCGGCATCAGCCTGCTGTTCGGCAAGCATGTGCTGATACCACTGATCGGCAAGCCGGCCTTCAGCGCGTACGCCGAAACCGCCAAGATCCTGCACAATTATCTGGGCTTGCTCTTCGTATTGGGGGTTTTGGCGACCCTGGTGGTGGTGTTCAAACACAACCTGCCGGAGCGCGGCGACCTGAAATGGTTGCTCAAAGGCGGCGGGCTGATCAGCAAATCCCATCCGCCGGCCGGATTCGTCAACGCCGGAGAAAAATTGCTCACCTACTGGATCATCGCGACGGTCGGGGTGGTCGCCTGTGTCTCCGGCCTGGTGCTGGATTTTCCGAATTTCGGCCAATTTCGTGACACCATGCAACTCGCGAACATCGTGCACGGCGCGGCGACCATGATCTGGGTCGTGGTCATCATCGGCCACATCTACCTCAGCACCGCCGGCGTGGAAGGCACCGTCGAGGCGATGTGGACGGGGCGGGTCGATCAGCGCTGGGCCGAACAACATCACAGCTTGTGGTACGAAGAACTCGACCGGGTGGAGGCAGATTCGGCGCGCTCGGGAACCGAAGCGGAAGGGGGACGAGAATCACCGGCGGAACCTTCAGCGGGGTAGCGGCCGGCCGCGAGGCTCAGGGCTCATAGCTCAGGGCTCATAGCTCAGGCTCAGGGCTTGGCGCTAGGCTTCAAATCGCGTCGCGCCTTGCGCTCGAGGCTCTCGGCGAAATGCAGGATATCGTTGATTTGCTTCGTGGTGATCTTGAACACCGGCGCGTAGGGCAGCGTATTACTCCAGCGCGGATAACCCGGCACCCGGACGAAGACCGGATGCGGCCGGCGCTGGAAAAAGGTCTTGAAGCGCTCTTTGTAGTCATCCAGGGTGGTCATCGCCTGGAACGAAGGGGTGCTGCCGATGCCTCCGAGGCGGTTGTAATCTCCGATCACGTGGCAACGCGCGCAGTGCTTGATCGCGAGTTTGCGCCCCGCCACCACGCTGGCGTTCGGCTGTACCGCCCGCGCCGCGCCTGCAAGCGCCGGTAGCACCGCGAGCAGCGCGACGGCCAGGATGGTTGGTGTGGGTGCCGGATCCGGTTTTCTATTCACCTGCGACTCCACGATTTCGGCTGCGCACGGCCCTCACGTACACGGAGATGATCGTCAAATTTCCGCTGCGCCGCAATCGCACGATGCAACGATGTTCACCCCGTCCAACTGAGGATTCTAAGTTAAAATCAGTCGGTTGCTATCGGAATAAAGCGATAAACCGAGGATTCTGGGTTAAAATAGTGCCCCGACAACCGGAACGGACCTATGCAGACCACACCCCACCGACTCATCGACCGCTTCGGCCGCCGCGTCACTTACGTGCGCCTGTCGGTCACCGATCGCTGCGATTTCCGCTGCGTGTACTGCATGTCGGAAAAGATGACCTTTCTGCCACGTGCGCAGGTACTGTCCCTCGAGGAGTTGCACGCGCTGGGCACGGCCTTCGTGGAACTGGGCGTGGACAAGATCCGCTTGACCGGCGGCGAACCCCTGGTGCGCCGCGACGTGTTGTGGCTGTGCGAGCAATTGGGACGACTGCCGGGGCTACGCGAACTGGTGATGACCACCAACGGTTCGCAGCTCGAGCGCCTTGCGGGGCCGCTTCGGGCGGCCGGTGTCAAACGGCTCAACATCAGCCTCGACAGCCTGCGTCCAGAGCGTTTCAAGCGGATCACGCGGGCGGGCGATCTCGGCAAAGTATTGAGCGGTATCGAAGCGGCACGCGATGCCGGTTTTGAACGGCTCAAACTCAACTCGGTGATCCTCAAGGGCCGCAACGACGACGAGATACTCGATCTGGTCGGGTTCGTCGTCGAACGCGGCATGGATATCAGTTTCATCGAGGAAATGCCGCTCGGTGAAATCGATGATCACCAGCGCGAGGCGGTATACATCTCGAGCGACGAATTGCGTGAGATCATCACGACCCGCTTTACGCTCACCCCCACCACCGAGAGTACCGGCGGACCCTCACGCTATTTTCGGGTCGGCGACACGCCGTCGCGGGTGGGATTCATTTCGCCGCACAGCCATAATTTCTGCGAGTCATGCAACCGGGTTCGGGTCACCGTCAAGGGCCGCCTGCTGCTGTGTCTCGGACAGGAGCACTCGGTGGATTTACGCCAAGTGCTGCGCACCTATCCCGGTGACGAGCAGCGCTTGCGCCAAGCGATCATCGACTCGATGGCGATCAAGCCCAAAGGCCACGACTTCGATCTGTCTCGCGACGTGGTGCTGAGTCGTCACATGAACGTCACCGGCGGCTGAGCGACTCGATGCGATCGTGACCGCGACCGTCGCCCACCGCCCGCGCATGAGCAACGCGGGGCTGGCGCCCACGCATCAGGTCGAGGCGGTCGACGAGCAGGGCCGGATTCAGGCGCTGGAGGTCGCGGGCGAATTTCCGCTCACCATCAAGGTCGACGGGCGCGAGGTCGTCACCCTGATGACCCTCGGCACCCGCCCCGAGGCGTTGACCCTCGGTTATCTGCGCAATCAGCGCCTCATCGAACGAATCGAGGAAGTCGATTCGATCACCGTCGACTGGGAGCGTGATCAGGTTGCGGTCACGACCACCCATGGTCGCGGCATCACCGACGTGGAGGAAAAACTCGCGCACCGCACGGTGACCACCGGATGCGGGCAAGGCACCGTGTTCAGTTGCACCATGGACAAGCTCTATGAGTCGCGGGCGCCCGAGATTCATCTGCGCCAATCGGTGCTTTACGCGCTGCTCGACAATATTGCCAGTCACAACTCCGTCTACCGGCGCGCGGGTGCGGTGCACGGTTGCGCCCTGTGTCGCGACACGCAAGTGGTGACCTTCATCGAGGATGTAGGCCGCCACAATGCCGCTGATGCGATTTCCGGGCTGATGTGGCTCGACGGCACCTCCGGCGCCGAGCATGTCTTCTATACCACCAGTCGCCTGACCTCGGAAATGGTCATGAAGGCGGCGAGCATGGGGATCCCCGCGCTGCTGTCGCGTTCCGGAATCACCCACATGGGGCTGGAACTCGCCAGCGATCTCGGGATCGTGATGATCGCGCGTGCCAAGGGCCGGCGTTTCCTGGTCTATAACGGCGCCGAACTGATCGACTTCGACGCGCCTCCCGCGCCGGCGCCTCGCTCGCGCAAGATCGGAAAACATGAAAAATCGCGGATCTGAAGAAGCGGAGCCGTGCCGCTCTGAATTCATGAGCGTGCGGCAGGTCGCGCACTACCTGCAACTCAACGAAAAGAAGATCTACGCGCTCGCCGCGAAGGGGGCGATCCCGGCGACCAAGGTCACCGGAAAATGGATATTTCCTCGCCGGCGGGTCGATCAATGGCTGATCGAGTCAAGCCATGGCGGCGTGCTCACCGATCGCCTGGTGGTCGCGGGCAGCGATGACCCGCTGCTCGCTCGGGTCACATTGGCGATCGCGGAAGCCATCGGGGGGCGCGCGCTGGTCAGCTATACACCCACCGGCACGCGCCTCGGTCTCGATCTCCTCGCGGCCCGCCGTGCCGACGCCTGCGCGATCCACTGGGGGCCGGCCGAACAGGCCGAGCGACGCCACCCGGAGTTGATCGCCGGCTATCCGCTGCACCGCCAATGGGTCATCGTGCGGATGGGCCGGCGCCAACAGGGGCTGATGGTCGCGCCCGAACTCGCCGGCGAATCGCTGGAGACACTGTGCAACGGTGCCCGACGGTGGGTCTTTCGCCAGTCCGGGGCCGGCTCACAGCACTTTCTGGACGCGAGTCTCACCCGCCTCGGGATCGATCTCCAATCGCTGCGCCGCGTCGTCGATGCCCGCAGCGAGCGCGAGGCGGCCGCCTACATCTCGATGGGCGAGGCCGAGATCGCGCCGGGGGCTCGCGCCGCGGCGGTGGAAAGCGGACTCGGCTTCGTCGCCATCGGCTGGGAGGCGTTCGACATCGTCACCTCCCGAGCGGTTTACTTTCGCGAGCTATTCCAGCGTTTGCTGAGTGAGCTTGCGAACCCTGGCAGCCGCGCGTTGGCGGCGCGCTTGAGCGGCTACGACCTGGAGCAATGCGGTGCGCTGGTCTGGAGCGCGGGATGATCGGCCTCACTCGCGACCAAGCGGTCACGCGTTGCGCCAGTGCCCTTGCGGCCGGCCGCACCACCCATCGAGTTCAGACGCGCACCTGGACATAGCTGCCGGGTGCATCTTCGATCGCCTCCAGCGAGCCGTCGCCGGGAGCCCGCGCGGGAACTTTCTTGCCGTTGTAGCGGCTGACCCACTTCTTCCAGTCCAGCCACCACGATCCCTGATGGGACTCCGCGCCTTCCAGCCATGCCGCGGCCTCGGGCGGCAATGCGGTGTTGGTCCAGTAGCCGTATTTCTTCGCGATCGGGGGGTTCACCACCCCGGCGATGTGCCCTGACATCCCGAGCACGAAACGCACCGGACCGGAATAGAGTTGAGTGGCGGCATAGGTCGACGCCCACGGCGCAATGTGATCATCCTTGGCCGAGAGGATGTAGCAGGGGGTCTCGATCGCGGTGAGGTCGATCGGCACGCCCGCCAGCGTGATCCCGCCGGGTTTCGCCAACAGGTTCTTCTGGTACATGTTGCGCAGATAGAAGCGGTGCATCGCGCGCGGCATGCGCGTCGAATCCGAGTTCCAGTACAACAGGTCGAAGGGAAACGGCTCGCGTCCCATCAGATAATTATTGACCACGAAGCTCCAGATGAGGTCGTTGGCGCGCAGCAGATTGAAGGCGTCGGCCATGCTGGCCCCCTCGAAATAGCCCTCTTTTTCCATCTGCCGTTCCATCAGCGACAGTTGCTCCTCGTCGATGAAGACCCCGAGTTCGCCCGGTTCGGCGAAGTCCACCATGCAGGCAAAAAAGGTCGCTGCCTTGATCCGGTCGTCGCCTTTCTCCGCCATATACGCCAACGCCGACGCGAGCAGGGTGCCTCCCAGGCAGTATCCGATAGCCTTCACCTCGCGCTCCCCGGTCGCCTTTTCAATTGCGTCCAAGGCGGCCAGCGGCCCATCGAGCAGATAGTCTTCGAAGGACTTCTCGGCGAGGCGATGATCCGGATTTACCCACGAAATCATGAATACCGTGTGGCCCTGGGCGGTCGCCCACTTGACGAATGAGTTCTTGGGCCTCAGGTCGAGGATATAAAACTTGTTGATCCACGGCGGGACGATCAACAGCGGACGCTTGTAAACCGTGGCGGTGGTCGGCGTATATTGAATGAGCTGCATCAACTCATTCTGGAAGACCACCTTACCCGGGGTCGCCGCCACATTCTCACCCGGCTTGAAACGCTCCAGGTCGGTCATCTTGATGCGCAGTTTGCCCTGGCCACGCTCCAGATCCGCGAGCATGTTGCTGAGCCCCTGCAGCAAGTTCTCGCCGCCGGTCTCAATCGTACGCCGCACCACCTCCGGGTTGGTCAGCGCGAAATTGGTGGGCGCCATCGCGTCGATGAACTGGCGGGTATAGAAATCCACCTTTTGCGCCGTATGTTCATCGAGACCCTCGGTCTCGCTCACGCAGCTTCGCAGGAAGCCCGAAGCGAGCAGATAGGACTGCTTGATGTAGTCGAAAACCGGGTTTTCCGCCCACGTATCGTCCTTGAACCGCTTGTCGCGCGGCGACGCGGGCGCCACCGGCTCGGCCTCGCCGCCCAACATGCGCTGCGCCGCGGACTGCCACAACGCGGTGTAGTCGCGCCAAAATTGGATCTGCCGCTCAACCAGGCGCGCCGGATCGGCACTCATCTTGGCATACAGCTCACTGAAGGTATTGCCGATCACACCCGGGTCGAGAATGTTGTAGGGCTGATCACCCTGGCGCTGACGTTCCATGAACGCGTTGACGACCCGCTGGCTCTGTTGCGCGATCCGGGCCACGGTCTTGCTGACCTCGGCCGGGTCGGGCATCTTCGGTTCGGGCAGTTTGTTGTCGCTCATCGATCAAGGCCTCGCAGGCTTCAGGGTACGTTTATGTTGCATCGCAGCAATACCAAACAATAACGGTTTCGCGCGCCAACCGCAAGCCTCTTCATGGCCGCCACCGCAAGCGGTTGCGCCCCGCCAGGACCGCGGGATACCACGGACCCTTACGTGGGAGGATCCCCGTCCACCGGCGCGTAACGGCGCAGCAGCTCCGGCCACTTTTCGATCCAGCAGCAGCGGTGATCGAAGCCCGGGACGACTCGCGCGCGGCCTGCGTTCGGCGTGGGCATCCGCGCCAGATAGGCCTCCGCGACCTGCCGCGGCACATTGCCGTCATCGGCACCGATCAAGTGGATTTGCGGCACCATGGCGAGGCGCGTCGCGAGATCGGCGGGGTTCAGCGAACCGGCAAGCGGCGAATCACCATGGATTCGAGTCCAGGTGGCGAGATCGAGTGGTGCGGCCACGGTCACGATGGAATTCACGTCGTGGCGGCCCGCGGCGATCAGCAGGGCCAGCGTACCCCCTCCGGAGTAACCCACCAACGCCAGCCGCCGGGCGCCCGCGCGCCGCTTGATCCAGGTGACCATGCGGTCCAACGCGGCGACGATCTCGGGGGCGAAGCGCGCCGAGGTCCAGTAGCGCGGCGCGCAGCTTCCGTGACCCGCGCCAAGGTACTGGCAAGGCCGGGCGATATAGGCCACCGCCGGCGCGGGATCGCGTGCCGCAAGGCGCATGGCGAACGGCGTGCGCGGGGTCGGATCCGCGGACGCGACGCGGCGCTTGCGCCAGGCACGCCCGTCGCCCTCGATATAAATCCGCACGCGGCCGGCCGGCTCGCGTTGCGCCTCGCGGTGCATTACCAGCAGATTGAATCCCCCGGCGCGGCGCTGCAGCTCGGAAAAACCGGCGCCCTGAGCCACGGCGCGCAGCTCGGCGAGCGCCGAGCGCGATGACGATAGCCGCGCGCAACCGCCGCCAACCGCGATCGCCGCCGACAGCAACAGGATCACCGTTAGCCGTGCCGACACCGCACCCACACCGGAAATAAAAAGGCCGGGGCACGCAATGCGCCCCGGCCCCGCGGACTGACGGTCAAATAAACGCCGGGTCAAAAATCCATGCGCAACGTGAAGTTGAACAGATCCTCGCCGAACTGGCTGCGCGACAAACGCCGATTCCACTCGAAAGCGCCCGTCAGGCCGCTGGTCGGGCTGAAGTAGCGAACCCCGGCGGCAAACAAGACATCATCGTTATCGTTCGCCGGCTGGGTTCCAGTCGCCACTTTGATCTTGGTGAAGCTGTAATCATGCTCGTAGGTGGCGCGGGCGAACGGTTCGAAATCTTTCCACCCATAAGCCGCTTCACCGCCGATCCGCCACTGTTCGATCCTGCTCACACGATTGCCGTGGCTACTGCCGTCGGTCTCGGTAAAGCTGTCCTGGAAACTGCGGGCCAACGTCCAGCCGGCGCTCGGCGACAGTGTCAACTGATCGAAGGTATAGGTTCCGGTGAGATTCGTCGAAACGAAAAAGCGCTGCCCGTCCACCGAACTGCTGACCCGCGTGCCGGCCGCGGTACGGAACTGATCGGTGTTGACGTTGCTATAGCCGACGCTCGCATCCAGGCTCCAGTTGTCGCCGAATACCACCCCGGCGTAAGGAGCCAGGGTCCAGCCATTGGTGCCGGCCTCTCCCGCGTTGAAGGTGGTCGTGGTGTTGCTGTCTTCGTAGCCGAACGCGAGTCCGACCACCACGCTATCCAACGGGCTGATATCGGCACCGAACAGGAAGTTGTTGCGGTGACCGTCGAAGGCCGTCGCCGCGAAACTGTTGTCGAACTCGGAACGCGAATAGCTGCCCCAAACGCCCAGCGCGTCGAAGCCCTCACCGGCCGCGCGACCGGTCGTGCCCTCGAGCATGAAACCACCGGCGACCCTGCGCGGGCCCGCCAGCGTACCGCGCAACGCATCCTGCACCCGGGTGCCGATCTGCCCGCTGTAGGCCAGCACTTGGGTACGCAGATCGGTGACCGTGGTGCCGACGATACCCGGTGCATCGGGACCCACCGCGTTGCCTGACGAACGGGCCAGCGTCCCGCTTAGGGCAAAGTTACAACCATCGCTGCCGCTGCCGGACACGGTCCCCAAGCTTAGGCTGTTATTAATAAGGTCCGCGGAAAAAAAGCCCGAGAAAGTGGTCCCGTCGATACTGTTTGACCCACTGAAAGTGAACTGAATGAAGGTAATCGAACTGCTTTGGTTAACGCTCCCGTTGGTAAAGGTAAAACTGTCACCATCATTGGTCGTGCCGTTGCCGTCGATATTGTTGCCGACCTGCTTGGTGATATTGAGCGTGGCCGTGAATTGGCTAGTCCCGTTATCCGCTGAATTGTTGCACAGCGTATCAACGTCGGTCAGCGTCCCCACATAGGTACCGACTACGTTCGGCACCGTCTGCATCTGCGCAAGCGCGGGCCACGTGGCAGCAAGGCCGACCGCTAGCGCTATCCAACGATATCGAATCCCCATTTCCCCCTCCAGCGCAATGCGCATAATGGAATCATATACTTAATCGTTAAAAGATAGCCAATTTCTAGCGCCATGACAAGGCCGGCCAGTCAGCTTGAAACGAACCGGTCGGGTATCTAAAACGTGCCCCGGTTCCTTGGTGCGGCGGCGTCCGCCTGCTAGGATAATATTATGCTCCATGGCCCTCCGGAGGCTTGAAAAAATGCGAATTTCCTTGCTTTCCGCTTGTAGCCTGGGTTTGGCGGTCACGCTGCTAGCGGGGCCGGCCACGCGCGCCGATGCGCGCAGCGCGGCGGCTTTCGTCAAGGAATTGCGCGGCGCGGTGGTCGCGATCAGTGACGGTCGTTCGCGCGGCTTGCGCAGAGGCGACCCGCTCTACAGCGGTGACCGCATTCAGACCCGACGCCGCGCGAGCGTGACCCTGGAGTTTACCGATCACAGCCGTTTCGACCTCGGCGAGCGTGCCGATATGCGCATCGAACGCTACAAGCTGAGTCCGGTCGGGGAGCAAAGCAGTTTCACGTCGCGGATCTTCCTCGGCGCCTTTCGTTTCATCAGCGGCCTGATCGCCAAACGCCAACCGCGATCGATGGGCGTCAGGCTCGCGGTGGCGACGATTGGAATTCGCGGCACCCACGTAGTCGGCGAAGCGAAGGCCGATTCGGCCAAGGTCATCCTACTCAAGCCCGAGGGTAGCGACCGCAAAACGGCGATCGAAGTCAGCAATCAGTACGGCAGCGTGGTGATCGACAAGCCCGGCTACGGCACCGAGGTCCCCGACGCGCACAGCCCGCCGTCGCCTCCGCGACGCATGAAGTTGCGGGTGATCCGGAATTTGATGCGCTCCATGCAAACCGTCGGCCGGATCTCGCTGCCCCGGCCGCGGCTGCCCTGACGCCGGTTCATTTCCGGCTCGCACCGCCGGAAATCCGGGCGACCCGCCGGCCTGCACCCACCGACCCGCACGGGACGACGCGGCCGTTGATCCGCGCCTATCCGCGTGGCGGAATCGAGTAGGTGCTCGTGACATGGGCGACCAGGTCGCCTTCGGCGCCTTCGGCGTAGAGAGAGACCTCGCCGACCGCCAGCCGTTGGCCGAGCTTGATGATCCGCGCGTCGGCCAACAGGTCTCCCGGTGGCGGGCGGCGCAGAAAATTGATGTTGAGATTGGTGGTGACGGCGAGCTTGACCGGTCCGATCAAGCTCAGGACCACCGCGTACATGGCAAAATCCGCGGCCGCCATCATTACCGGCCCGGCGATGGTTCCGCCGGGGCGCACGAATGCGCCCTGGTAGGGGACACGCACCACCACCCGACCCGCTTCCACCGTATCGGCCAGCAAACCCAGGCTGCCCGCGAACGGCACCTCGTCGCGGGCGATCAACGCCAATTCGGCCTTGCTGATTTTCGGTTCCTGCATTCTTGAATTCCCCGGCCGGCGCTTCGCTTGCCTCACGGCGATCTAAAGACGAGAATTGCTAACCATTCTACACGCGCACGCGCAGCCGCCTCGGCCGCGCGAACAAGAGCCACCCACGGAGGATCGACGATGTCCGCCAGTGCCGAAGCCCTACCTGTCGAGCCCCTGCTGTTAAGCCGCACCGAGAATGGCGTCACGACGCTGACCCTGAACCGGCCGGCGCAGTACAACTGTCTCTCGGAAGGGATGTTGGATGCCTTGCAGGAGGCGTTACAGACCGCCGCCGCGGACGCGACGGTACGGGTGGTGGTTATCGCCGGGGCTGGCAGGGCTTTTTGTGCCGGGCACGACCTCAAGGAGATGCGCGCGCGTCCCGAACGCGATTATTACCGCGACCTGTTCACGCGCTGCTCACGGGTGATGCAGGGGATCACCGAACTCCCGCAACCGGTCATCGCCCGAGTCCACGGAATCGCCGCCGCCGCCGGCTGTCAACTGGTGGCCGCCTGCGATTTGGCGGTCGCCTCCAGCGAGGCGCGATTCGCGGTTTCGGGTGTCAAACTGGGGCTGTTCTGCAGTACGCCCAGCGTCGCGCTCAGCCGCAACGTATCGCGCAAACGCGCCTTCGAAATGCTGGTCACCGGCGAGTTCATCGACGCTCCGACCGCCGCCGACTACGGACTGATCAACCGGGTGGTTTCGCCGAGCGAACTCGATGACGCCATCGCCACCCTGTGCGACTCGATTCGCGCCAAGTCACCGGTGGCAATCGCCACCGGCAAGGGGATGTTCTACACCCAAGCGGAAAAGACGCTGGCTGATGCCTATGCCTACGCAGGCGAGGTAATGGCCTGCAACATGATGGCCGAGGACGCCGCCGAGGGCGCCGACGCCTTTCTCGCCAAACGCAAACCGACCTGGAAAGGGCGTTGAGGAGCTTGGTAATCCGAACTGACATTCCTGGTTTTGCACCGGTGGAATCGCGGCGGCCCGCGGCGCGGCGTCCGCCGGTGTCGGTCGTCGTGTAGCCGCCGGCAGCGGGTTGCGCGACAGTATCAGGCGACCATTCATGGTCGCCGGACCCCGTGTGGCGACGGGTCGGGAGGTGAGTCGATGTCTCGAAGAGGAATTTGCGATGCAAGACCGCTGGGCGCCCTGCGCGGGTTCGCGCTTATCGGGATGGCGGCGATCGTTGTCAATGTACAGGCCGAAGGCGTGGCCGGCGCGGTCTTGCAGACCTTGTTTTCCGACCACGACGTCTATCTCGACCTGAGCAACAGGCGTGTTACAGGCTGGTCCACCGCCCAGTGGCACTTCCGATCGGATGGTTCCCTGACCGGTTACATGTTCTCGTCCGCTTACATCGGTAACCGCACGCCGCACAACGGTGTCGACAACGGCAACTGGTGGGTGAGCGAGAACAGGCTGTGCATCCAGTGGTCGGCGTGGGACGGCGGCACGTAGCACTGCTACGCGGTCGCCACCCGAGGCGACGGCTACCGGGCGTCGGGGAACTCGGGGTTGCTGGCCGGCGACTTTTCGCTGGTTAAATGAACGCCTGAGCGCGGCGCCGGGAACTACTCGCTACCGCGGAGCAAGCCGCGATAGATCTCGTCGTCGCCGACCACGCCGACGAAGCGCCCGTCTTCCACGAACAGCAGTGGCGCACCACTCGCGCGGCGCAGTTCGATGACCCCGCGCATGCTGATCCCCGGGCTGGTGCTGATGACGGCGGCGCCCGAACTCAAGCCATCCGGCGCAGCGTTCGGCGCGAGTGCCACGATCGGTGTAGGCGCTCCGTCCAAGGTAACCTGATCCGGTCCGCCCTGTTGGTCGAGGCGCAAGCGCACCCGTCCGCCCGCGTCGAGGAGCATTTCTCCCGCGTCATGGCGCAAATCGTCGCGCTCGGTCATCAATGAAGCACCGCGCAGGACGTTCAAAGGATTCAGATTGGCGACGAAATCCGCGACGTATTCGTTGGCGGGATTGAGGACGATGTGTTCGGGCTCCCCGTACTGAACGATGCGGCCGTCCTCCATGATCGCGATATGGGTCCCGAGTTTGAGCGCCTCGTCGAGGTCGTGGCTGACGAACAGGATGGTCTTGCGCAGCTTGCGTTGCAGTTCCAGCAATTCATCCTGCAAGCGGTTGCGGATCAGCGGATCAAGGGCCGAGAACGGCTCGTCCATGAGCAGGATGTCGGCGTCGGTGGCAAAGGCCCGCGCCAGCCCGACGCGCTGCTGCATACCACCGGAGAGTTCATGGCCGAACTTGTCCTTCCACGCGGTGAGTCCCACCAGTTCGAGTTTCTCGGCCACCACCGCGGCACGCTCCGCACGTCCCACACCGCGCAGTTCCAGCCCCAGGCCGACGTTCTGCTCCACCGTACGCCATGGCAGCAGCGCGAACTGTTGAAACACCATCGCCACGCGATGGGTGCGCAGATGGCGCAGGGTCACACGGTCGCAGCGCGTCACGTCGATCATTCGCTCCCCGTCGCGTACCAGCACCTCGCCACGGGTCGCGTGGTTGAGGCCGTTGACGCAGCGCATCAAGGTGCTTTTGCCCGAGCCGGAAAGCCCCATCAATACGCAGATTTCACCCTCTTCCACGTTGATCGAGGCGTCGTGGGCGCCGACGATCAAACCGGTGCGATCAAGGATCACCGGACGGTCATAGCCTTGGTCGAGCAGCTCGAGCCCGCGCTCCGGGTGTGCGCCGAACACCATGTCCACATGGTGCAGTTCAATCGCGGCGGCCGACTCAGCCCCGGACTCAGCCCCGGACTCAGCCCCCGGCTCAACCATGGGGACCGCTCCCCGGACGCTTGCACACCCGATCGAGCAGGATCGCCACCAGCACGATCGCCAGCCCGGCCTCGAAGCCCTTGGCGATATTGACGCTGTTGAGGGCACGCACCACCGGCTTGCCCAAGCCGTCGGCCCCGACCAGGGCCGCGATCACCACCATCGAAAGCGACAGCATGATGCACTGAGTGAGGCCCGCCATGATGGTCGGCAACGCGTACGGCAGCTCGACCTTCCACAGCAATTGGGAGCGAGTCGCGCCGAAGGCCTCGCCGGCTTCGATCAGTGGCTTGGGCACCGATGAAACCCCCAGCCAGGTGAGTCGTACCGGGGCCGGAACCGCGAAGATGACGGTCGAGATCAAGCCCGGCACCACCCCCAGCCCGAACAGGATCAAGGTCGGGATCAGGTACACGAAGGTCGGGATCGTCTGCATCAGATCGAGGATCGGACGCAGCACCGTGTACAGCAAGGGACGGTGCGCCGCGGCAATACCCAGCGGCACCCCGATCAGCATGCACACCGAGGTCGCGAACAACACCAGGGCCAGGGTTTCGATGGTCTGCTCCCAATAGCCGAGATTGATGATCAAGAGTAACGAGACCACCACCATGATCACCAGTCTCAATGAACGGTGCACCGCATAGGCCAGCGCCACAATCAACGCCACCAGCACCAGTGGCGGGCACCATTTCATGAGCCCGATCAGTCCCTCGATCAAGAACCCCAGGCCGGTCGAGATCGCGTCGAAGAAACCCGCGGCATGGTCGTTGAGGAAATCGACCAGATGCTTGATCCAGATCCCGAGCGGAACCTTGTGCTCAGTCAGCCATTCCATCGCGCCTCCGAGGAGCCTAACGCAACGTCAGGCTCGCAAACCAAGCCCCGAACGTCGAGCGGCCAGACCGTTGCCGGTCTGGCCGCTCGCCAAAACGCCCCCGGAGCCTACAGCCCGAGGTGTTTCTTCACCGCGGGCAGGCCCGCGCCGCCAGTGAAAGTAGTCACGCCCGCCAGCCACTTGTCCAGTACCCGGGGATGCTTCTTCAGCCATGCCGTGGCCGCCTTCTCGGGGTCCTCGCCGCCATCGAGGATGGCGCCCATGATCTCGTTTTCCATAGCCAGCGAGAAAACCAGATTCTTGACCAGCTTGCCGGCATTCGGGCACTCCTTGGTGTAGCCGGCCCGCACGTTGGTATACACAGTCGCACCGCCGAAGTTCGGCCCGAAGTAATCGTCTCCGCCCGACAGGTACTTCATGTCGAAGTTGGCATTCATCGGATGCGGTTCCCAACCGAGAAACACGATCCAGCCTTTCTTCGGTATCTCGCGACGCACCTGCGCGAGCATCCCCTGCTCGCTGGACTCCACCAAATCGAATCCCTTGAGGCCAAAGGCGTTTTTCTTGATCATGTCGAGGATCAAGCGGTTGCCGTCGTTGCCCGGCTCGATACCGTAAATCTTACCTTTCAGCTTGTCGCGATACTTGGCAATGTCGGCGAAGTCCTTGAGCCCCGCCTGCCACTCGTAGCTCGGCACCGCCAGGGTGTATTTCGCGCCTTCCAGATTGACCCCCAGGGACACGACCGAGCCGTTCTTGCGATACGGCGCGATGTTGCTCTCCATGGTCGGCATCCAGTTGCCGAGAAACACGTCGATGTCCTTGTTCTTGAGGCTCTCGTAGGTGACCGGCACGGACAAGACCTGGGTCTTGGGTGTGTAGCCGAGGCCCTTGAACACCACCGTGGCGGCGGCCGTGGTCGAAGTGATGTCGGTCCAGCCGACATCCGAGAAACGCACCGTACGACAGCTCGCCGAATCACCGGCCAGCGCCGCGCCCGATCCGAGCAGACCGGCCAGCGCAACCGCGAAGATACCTTTCCGACAGGTTGCCACTCTCATCTCTCAATCCTCCCTAGCGGTGATGGCATACACGAGGCGGGAGTCTGCGCGAGAGATCCGGCAAAAGCAACACGCCGGCCTGGGTCGCCAGGGCGGCGCGGGTCACGCCGTTCAGGCTTGCGGGCGCTCGTCGAGGCGCACCGTAACGTAGCTGCCGGGGGCGTCCATCAGGCCATTCTCGACCCGCCGCGCCGCCACCTTCCCGCCGCCGAAGCGCCCGACCCAGGCCATCCAGTCCGGCCACCACGAGCCCTCATGCGAGGTCGCGCGGTCGAGCCATGCCTGCGGATCGGCGGGAAATCCACGGTGCGTCCAGTAGCCGTACTTACCCTTGGCCGGGGGATTCACGACGCCGGCGATATGTCACGAGGCCCCGAGCACGAAACGCCTGGGACCGCTGAACAGTCGGGTGCTGGCATACGCCGTCTTCCACGGCGCGATGTGATCGTCGCGGGTCGCCAGGATATAGGCCGGTGTCTTGACCCGGCGTACGTCGACGGGCACCCCGGCGAGCGTGATCCCGCCCGGCTCGGCGAGGCGGTTCTCGAGATAGAAGCGGCGCATCACGAAGTTATGACAGGCGGCCGGAAGATTGGTGGAGTCCGAATTCCAGTAGAGTAGATCGAACGGCGCCGGAGACCGGCCGAGCAGGTAGTTGTTGACGTAGAAGGACCACACCAGATCATTGGCGCGCACCGCACGCCAGGTCGCGGCGACGTTGCGCCCGTCGAGATAACCCACTTCGTTGATCCGACGTTCCAGTGCGGCGAATCCCTCCCGATCGAGAAACACGCCGACATCACCGACATTCGAGAAATCGACCATGGTGGTGAGGTAGGTGGCGCTCTTGACCCGCTTGTCACCCTTCGCCGCCAGCCACGCCATGGTCGCCGCGAGCAGGATCCCGCCCAGGCAGTAGCCCATGACGTTGACCTCGCGCTCGCCGGTAGCCTCCTCGATGGCATCCAGGGCCGCCAACGGCCCTTCGCGCATGTAGTCCTCGAAGCCCTTGTCGGCGAGATTCGCGTCGGGGTTGACCCACGAGATCATGAATACCGTGTGGCCCTGGTCCACCAGCCACTGGACCATCGAATTGCCGGGCCGCAGATCGAGTATGTAGTATTTGTTCATCCACGGCGGCATCACCAGCAGCGGCCGGCGCAGCACCGTCTCGGTGGTCGGCTGATACTGGATCAGCTCGATCAGTTCATTGCGGTACACCACCTTGCCGGGGCTCACTGCGAGGTCGACGCCGAGTTCGAAGGCGTCGCGGTCGCACATGCTGACGTCGAAGCGATGGGGACTGCGTTCGCAGTCATCGAGCATATTGCTCAGCCCTTCCAGTAGATTCCGGCCGCCGGTCCTGGCCGTCTCGCGCAGCACTTCGGGATTGGTGATGGCGAAATTGCTCGGCGACAAGGCGTCGAGCATCTGGTGGGTGACGAAATCGATTTTGCGGTGGGTGACGGGGTCGAGATCCTTGGAATCGGCGACCAGCTCAATCCAGGCCTGCGCGGTCAGCAGATAGGACTGCTTGATGAAGTCGAACAGCGGGTTGTCCCGCCACTCGTCGTCGCGGAAGCGCCGGTCGCCGGGCGGTGGCGCGATCACCGGCTCGCTGCCCAGGCCCACGGTGCGCAACAGCGTCTGCTGCGCGAGTCCCTGGAAGCGTAACCAGAACTTGAGCTGGACGCTCGCGACCCGCATCGGATCGAGCCACAGGCTCATCGAAAGTTTCTCGGCGGCACCGTCCAACCCGAGTGGATCGGGCGGGGCGGCGGGATCCGGAACCGCCATCTCCGCGTAGCGCTCACCGAGCAGACGTAGGCTGCGTTGGGTCAATTCGCTCGCCTTGCCGAGGGTCTCGCAAACGCTGCGCGGGTCCTCGGACTCGACTTGTTGAAGCATCGATTCGCCTTGCTTTGAGATTTTTGTGCGCTGCACAATATACTATAGATGACGCGAATCCGACAACTCTAGAGCCTCTTGCAATACTCTGAGCGGATGAGTGGCAATCCCGGTTCGAGTCCGTTTTCGAGCTGGGATGAGCTGCATGGTTGTTCCATGGAGCGAATTCCAGCTCGGAAAGGGGCCGAAACG
>Ga0114931_10001565_pt1 | contig 29244 bp, 35 predicted proteins | sample 2SBtaG_FD_89579 | JGI IMG/M metagenome (GOLD analysis project Ga0114931, IMG submission 89579) | Deep subsurface microbial communities from Kolumbo volcano to uncover new lineages of life (NeLLi) - 2SBTROV14_V59a metaG | ecosystem: Environmental > Aquatic > Marine > Volcanic | place: Kolumbo... | reverse complement strand
GACCTCACGCGACCTGCAAAGCTGTCGCTAAAGGTATCTTCGATTTTCCTACGCTCAACGCCGAATTCCGAAGGAATTTCCCACCCCAACGCGAAGCTTTGGGTAAGGAAGGCTTTTGCTAAAGATGGGGGATGAGCTAAGGATGTACAAAGCACCAGTAGAATGAAATTAAAATTGATTATCTATATTCCATAAATGTTATATATAGGAATTTTATATACAATGGTATTCACTCCAAATACCCAATTTTTATCGCATACAAGTACATCTGTAATTAAAAAACCCACTCCCAAAAAACGTCTCATGGAGACAAACAGACAATATCTCAAGAGGATTATTCGTACAAAACGAACGACAAAACGTAATTCAAGAATTCTAAATTTTGTTCCAAAATAGTTTTTAAAATTAATTTTTTTATTTAACCATACATGTCATTCATATTATAATGATGAATGGCCGCGTTATATTAGAATCACGGCTCGATAATCTCAAGGTTAATGATATTGAGAAAATCGATAGTTCCACATCTAAAGAGATCTGGCGAATCTTGAGGCTCAAGCCTGATTCAAAGCCCGTAAAAATAAATTTTTAGGAAGGATTAGTATCCATTTGAACATAAGCCACAATGGCAAACATACCCTGAAAAACGACAAGTATCACGTCCTGTTTTAGAGATATAATCCAATCCGATGATCCAAATTTAAATTTGTTTATTTTATAAATATATTTAACTGACAAAATTATCGATATCGATGTCCTCACAAAAAAGTATCAAAATCCATCAACTTTATTAGGCAGTTTATCATTATATTTTTTACAATTATCAAAAAGTGTAGTAATTAGTTCATTTTCTTTTTGACAATTATACTCTGATTTTAAAAATTGTATAATATTATCTTTTTTACCATCTAATATTTGCAATGTTAAAAATCTAAGAGACGGAATAATAATAACTGCGATTTTGAATATACTATAATTACCCCACTCATCCTGTTCATATTCTGCCTGAACAGAATAGAATGTATGAGGATTTATAACATTATTAGTTACTTTTATATAATAAAACACATCAGGTATTATAATTATTTTTTTTGGTAAAACTTCTGAATCATTATATTCATGCAAAGGACGTAACTTGCCATCTAACAGGTCTAAATGCGAATAATCTGGAGCATGCGTATCATAGATACGATGCATTGTGATGTATAAAAAGCTATAAAATGAATAATTTAAGTCGTCATACAACCCTGATATAAATACTTTATTGTTAGCAATATGTGATATTTTTACAATATATCCCTCAGGATTGTGCCACACGTTCAGTTCAAAATGAATATTATTTATCGAGTAACAGTCGATTTTATACATCTCAATACAAATATCACGAATAATAAATTTCTCTAATATTTATCTTTCAAATTTTTATGATAAAATTGAAAAATAATAATCACAGTTATCTCTTTTTTATCTATTAAAGATGGCGACTAATATAGAAGTTATATTATTAGATTATTATTTCAATGATGATTCTATATTTAAAATATTTCCAGACGAAATCCTGTTTATGATTCTTAATGATTTTGTTATAGAACGGGTGACTCTTGTTTCTACGGATAAGAAATCATTCAGGATATCCAAAAAAGTAGCCCGTATATCAATATTACTTAGAAGTATGCTAGAATTAGGATATGTTGATCACGATACCGGAATACCCTCAAGCACAGACAGTAAAACATTAATTAAAGTAATTGAATACATGGAATATGAAAGTAAGCATCCTACAAAAGATAAAGTATGGATTAAAAAATTCCTTAATGTTCCCCAGGTAGAACGTAACTGGATTTTACGAACCGCCAACTATTTAAATATTCCTTCACTTACAGATGCCATATGTTTTACCATAGCTTCAGAGATGAGAGGTTTAACAACAATTGAACTATGCAAAAAATTAGGTTTTTAACCTTTCAAATTTTTGTTTAATCGAGTCTCTAATTCTTTTTTGATTTTGTCATTTTTTATTGTATAATCCAAAAATCGACCTCGTTCTACGGAATGTTTCCATCCATGAATTATTATTTTTTCGTCTTTGGAGTGGACAAGTCGATGATGACAAAACCAACACAAAGTAACTAAATTACCAATATTATTTTTATGAAAATGCTCAATCATTCCTTTGTCATTTGATACACATTGCATATTAATATGGTGGGCCTCTAGATTCTTCTTTGATGCACACAATTCACATTCATGCATTATTAACTCCGAATTGAAATGTGATTTTTTAGGATCTATGATATTTTCGCCTATTTTCAATAATTTGCGTTTAATATTATTTGCAGATTTTTGAAATTCACGATCTTGGATAATACTTTTAGACACTATTATTCCATATAATTCATCACTTGGACCTTTTTTCAGAGTTCTATTATAAATTAAATCCCCTGTTTTATTATCGATTTTGACCTCTAGATGATATATTTTGACATTTTCTAAATTTTTAATTTCATCTAAATCCTTTAATTTGTGATAGTGTGTTGCAAATAAGAATGACGTTTTTCTTTTTGCTAATTCTTGAATGGTTGCTGCCGAAATACTAATTCCACTAATCTGTTCTGTTGAGCAAGTTATCTCATCAAGGATACACAATGTGTTCTCATTTGAACGAGTTAAAATACTCTTGAGATCCATTAACTCACAAATAAAACTAGAGTAGCCCATAAAAATATTATCAGTCCCAGGTAATCGAGTAAAAATATTTTGATAGGGATAAAAACTAAAGGATGATGCTGGAACATAAAAACCAGCTTGTGCCATTATTGCACTCAGACAAACAGCTTTTAATAATGCACTTTTTCCCACATAGTTTACTCCGTACAATAGAACTCCATTTCCCCCTATAGTAATATCATTAGGAATATAAATAGTATCTATTAATTTTTCACAAATTGGATTCCTTAACGCTTTTGCATTAATCCATGAATATTCTTTATCTTTAACGATTTGTGGTCGGCAATAATTATTTGCTAAAGATACTTTATGAGTGCAACATATTACATCAAGTTCAGCAACGAAATGTGTTATTATTTTTAATATATTATTGTACTTTGAGTCAAGTGTTGATAAACTATTATAAAAAACTTCCCGAGTTTTGTCTTTTAATTTTGTCTCACAATCTAATAATATTCTGGAATATTCATTAATTTCTTGTGATGTGATTTTAACATTATTACTCTGTATTTGTGACTTGATACAACTTTGGCTATTAGGATCCATGTATGATGATTTTCTTTCTTTTAAGATTTTCTCTAATACTTTATATCGACCCTTTGATGTTAGAAGATGTAAACCAGATTTATCTGTTAATGTAGCTCGAACAGATGTGTAATTATGTATTTTTAGATATGTATTTTTAATACTACTATTATCATCTATAATTTTTGATAACTCTTTGCAAATTTTATCTAATTTCTTTTTTGTTTCAATAATCGTTTTCTGGTATTTATCTATATCTTTATCAATTTTTGGCTTAATGAAAGTATAACATTTATCTTCTTCAATTTGACCACTAACACGTCCCACATTATCCAATGTAAAATTATCTAATATAGACATATCTATTTTTGCTTGATACTCCTTAATGAAACTAACAAATTGTCTAATATGTTTATTTGCTGGCAACATTTCTTTTAAGGAAGTTGAATGAATTAGTTTAATTAACATTTTAACATTTTTATAGGCTTGATGTAGACGATGTAGTTCATATGGTCGGACTATTCCCAAAGTAATTCTGCGATGTAAACGTTCTAAATCAATTATTTTTTTGAGTTCTCTGTCTATATCACGAAATGAATCTATTTTTGATATTTTATCAACTAATGAATACCTTCTATTTAACTCATCAATATCGGTTGTTGGTTGGATTAATCTGTCTCGAAGCAAACGATGACCTATCGCTGTAGAGGTTTTATTAAGAATTTTCAATAGATTGGTTGGAGTATGATGAGTAATAATATCTAATTGTTTAATTGCATTATTTTCTAGTGTCAATTGTTCATTTCTCTCTATAAATTTTGGTGGTGATATTCTTTTGATAATTAATTCACTGTGTTGATACGCAAAATCCAATACACAAATAAATGCAGTACATGCCAATTGATTTCGACCTAATCCAATATATTCAATGGGGGATAAAATGCCACAATCTGGAAATACTTTTTTGAGCAATTCATTTTGATAATTTATATTGGTTAATTTTGTATTAAGAGATTCATAAAATATTTCTACGTTTTCTAATTCTAAGAATTTTTCTAATTTTAATTTTTTAACATCCTCTATTCCCCCATATATTACTTGTAATTCTACAGGATTATAGCATTTAACACATCTATATATTTCATCCATAATTTGTTTATTGTCTTTTTTGTTATAATATATCTCTGTGACCCATGATTGTCCAATAGATAAATCGATTATAGAAATTCCACAATTAAAAGTGTTTTTGTTTAATCCTTCAATATAGATATTCATCAAATTATTATTTTTATTAGTTCTAACTAAATTATCATCTTGAATATGAGTACTTTGACTTACAACTCTATTTAATTTTCGAATATATTTAATGTCTTTTTTGCGCACATTATTTGACTGTTTTGGATCTTTAATTTGATCAAAAATTACTACAGTATAATTATTATTAATTAAAACATCTAAATGTTTACTTAGTACATAAATGGGAAATCCCATCATTCTTGGATTTTTAGCGTTTTGTGGCCTTTTGGAATCCTTATGGCCTAATGACATATTCAATATCGTACATACTTTATCGGCATTTCCATAAGTAATTCCATTTTTATCTGTAAAGCAATAGGCTTCATAAAAACTACCATTTTGATGTAAAAGACATGTTTTTTTACCATATTTGTGACTATATTGAATAAGGGTTGAATAATATTCATATAATAAACCCTCTACTCCAGACTGAAGAACGTTGTCTAAAAAAGAATCTAAATAGGTATTATAAGACATTTCCCTTTAGTTATATATAAAATTTATTTTTTAAGTAAAAAAAAATGAATTAGAATATCTCAGAGGTTTTACCTTTGGTGATCTTACAATATTTCTGATTATAATTAGCAATTTCATCTGTATATATTTTCAAAGACATATGGGTATTCGAATTTCACTCCTTGAAACCATTGGAGATCTGGTAATAGCTCTTATTTTTGCACCGGTTCTTATTCCAAACTAAAGCAATCAAAAAATATACCTATGATCCAATGTCTCACAAATGGAGAAAATGGAACTATCACCGTTCAAAATAAAAAAAAATGATTTATTTTAACCTGTTCGCCATTATAAGCTTATTCTACTTTAAAATGAGTAAATTATTGAAAGCCAATCATGCTCTCAAAAAGTGGAAAATTTACCAAGATGATAGGGGAATATTAAAACACACTCTCATTGAAAAAATGAATAAATGTAATGAATGTCAGGAATATGTGGAATATACTTTTGATCACAAAAATTACACATATTGTAGTACCTGTATTATAGATAAGTTGAGATAAAATCACAATGGATAGAGGATCTACCATAGCCAGATACCCAACGCAATACCGAGTGCAACCAGTAATATAACACCAATGATCATAACCAATGTTTCTTTTTTTGTGTGTTTCATTAATGGTTGATGAACCGGATAAAATTTTCCTTTATAATAAAATCCAGGAATAACATATCCTGGAGGTGAAGGAGGAGCACTACCAACTAATTTTGGATGTTGTTGCGGAGGCAATACTGATAATTTATGAGCTGCCTCCGCCTCTCTTTCTTTTAATACTTCTGCTTGGGAAACTTCAGCTGGTTTTGATACAGACGGTTGTGCTTTTTTTGATGCAACTCCAACACTTACGTTGGGTGCTGGCGCTGGACCATCTTTGGGTTCAATCTTAACAACTGGAATGTCCGCAAATGTTTCATAATGTCCACCTTTATTGATAATATCTGGTGCGATTGCTGACTCAGCAAAAGTAGGCATTGGTTCGGGAAGAGGTGCGTTCAGTAACTGTTGGTTCGGGTGTTTGATCATATATGCCATAATTGATCAATAAATAGATTTTGTTGTTTTGCAAAAAGGTATATAATATAGCCAGCATTTTCTTATTAGGCTTAAAAATTGATTTTTTATTATTCTATTTTTGCATATTTAATATGTTCCAAAAATGGATTATACTGTATTAATTATAGGAGGAATATGTGTTGGTGTGGTTGTTATCGCATTAATTGGATCATATGTAATAAAAATATTGATTCCTGAAGATATATTAGAAGGTGATTAAAAATTGATTTTTTATTGACCAATGTACTTTTATTTTGATATTGTTAATAATTTAATCTTCTCATTCTAATAGTTTTCTTTTCAAAGTTTTCTTTTCAAAGATGTCTACTAAAACTGAATATCCAATTTATACTCACGAATCTGGGGCATATTTACCCATTACCTTCGTGGAAGATCCTTGGAAAGATGATTCCCAAGTACCGTTTGTATGTATGGGGGTACAAGCAACTGTAGGAAAATGGGGAACTGCAAATGGCGTAACTAATTATAATTTATTGGGTGGTAAAACTTTACAGTTTGATAATGGTCATTATGTTAAAAAATGTTGGAAAAAAGATGCCACTATGAAGCCAGCAGATTATGAATGGAAAAGTTTAAATGATGTAGAAAATGGTAAAAATACTGTATGGCGTGAGGGAGCTGAGGAATCTCTTGGAATATTTCAACTTCCTATTCATGATGATCAACTCGTTTGGACCAATGGCGGTTATACAGCACCTCTTACCGGTGAAAGAACTAAAACAGCCATTGGTGTTATAGTTGATAAACGTTTTGATGAAAAAGAAAAACGTGGTCGTTTGCATGCTGAATTTAAAAAGAAAGTCAGAACCAATATGCAAACCTATATGTCAAAATATAGAAAAACTAAAAAACACGATTGGGATGGACGTATTGAGATGATGGATCTTGTGTGGGTTGATTTTCACAAATTACTGGATAGTGTCAAAGAATTAGATCCGAAAGATCAAAAACCGACACGACTTTTCACTATTGATGGACTTGAAGTTTGCACTTATTTGGATCCTTGGGTTGTCTATCTGTTACGTGAAAAGACTGTACAAGATCAACTGAATGAACTTGTTCGAAAAATACATGTGGTACTTTAAATGTTCTCACTTTCTGAAGGAAAATTTACAGATCAGGATGGGTAGTAGGTTCCCTACAAAAATTGATTTATTTATGGTTTACCATCTTATTTTTTATTGTTCTTTAAGGAACAACTATGAAATTACAAGTATTATTTAAATGTTTTAAAAATAAAGATTTTATTAAATTTTACTTAATTCTTTCTATTATTATAATATCAATACCAATAATTGGATATACATCTCTTAAAACTTCTGAGTTTGTTGGAAATATTGATGGCTTTGAAAATCCAATGTGTACGAATGTATCTGGATATCTTGATTATGTGGCTTGTAGTCTTTTTGGATTAGCAATATTAATAATATTTATTTCAATCGGATTGATACTTGGTGGAACCGTTGTATTTATTATTAATTCATTGATATATAATTTTGTACAAATGAATTACGATTTTTATAAAAAGGCAGAAAAAGATATTGAAATAGGAAAGAAAAAAAGAGAAAAGTAAAATTAATTTTTTTATTTGATGGCCTGTATCAAAGTTGTAAGAATTCTTAGTCAGATCCAAGTTATCTCGTATAATGGTCTGACAATTATATTGGTTGTGATAGTATCTGTAGTTGTGGCAGATTATGGTATTGTATAAGGTGGTGTATTTTGTAAACGAATACTGTAGAAGTTTTGAACAAAGTATAAATATAATTCGGTAAAATGTGATTGATAATTTCAAAACCTTTAATATACACAAAAGCAAGATGTTATCAGAAGAAATTAATGATGATGTTGTTAAGTTTTTTCTATTATCATATATCTATGTAATGACATATTTGTATACTCTGGTAATAATTTACAGCTTTACCCAAAATAATAATATATTGGCAATTTAATATATTGTTTAAAATAATGGATTTAAGCAAGAAAAGTTGCGGATGGATGATTCTGTTAGCCGCATGTTTAACAATTGTGGTAATTTGGTCTGCACTATTTATGTCAAATAATCGTACCGAAGGTTATCAAATGGGAGGTTCTATGGGTTATTCATCTCTTAGCAGAAAACTTCCACAATATGAAGCAATACCTGATATTCTTACAGCAATAGGTGGACGAAAAGGAAAATTTAACTATTCTCAGACACAAGGCCTATATCCATCGGATAAAAGCCACTTACGGACGGGAGCACCTTATAAGAAAGATCACACAAGAACTATTATCCGACCAGAACTTGTAGGTTTTAGTGCAAATAGCTTCATTAATCGTGACACGTATGGTGACATGTGGAATGCAGCCTCATCAAATCGCAAGCTCAATCCAAATTTCCGTTACATCACCAAGTTCAATGGCATAAATCTTTTCCCGAGTCGCTATTCTACAGCCCAGTACAGATTCAGTTCTATATAATGTTCGGCATTGTATGCCTGTCCAAAAAAATGATTTGCACAGTTTAAAGATAAAACTTTATTTTTTAATTAAAACAATGAATACCGAAACAAAACAATGCACACAATGTAAAGAAATGATCAACATCCAATGTTTCTTTTACAATCACAAACGACAGCAATATTTTACCAAATGTAAACAGTGTATTTACAAAATACGAAAAGAAAGAAGAAAATTACTTAAATTAGAAAAAGAAAAAAAAAGAAAGGAAGAATTAGCTAATATGACACATAAGACATGTACCGAATGTAAAATAATTAAGGAATTAAAAGATTTTGGATTCAGAACAAAAAGAGGATACCATAATTCGAAATGTCGCGATTGTGTTAATGCCAAAGACAGAATAAGGTTAAGAAATAAAACAAAGCAAAGGAGAATTGAAAAATATGGGAATCAATTTGGACCATTTTATGTTGACGAAAACCACAAAAAGTGTTCATTATGTAAGCAAGTACTTAAAATTGTTGATTTTCCAACAAGGAAATGTGGAAATAGAATAGTTTATATTGCAAGATGTTCAGAATGTATTAGAAAAAGCGACAGAATCCGAGGAAAAGTGGATAGGCGAAAAGATCCAGAAAAATACAAAGAACGAGGAAGAAAGTGTTATCATAAATATAAAAATGATTTGGATAAATTAGTGGCTACAAGAATTTATAATTCTCAAACATATGATCGGAAAAAGAAATATAAGACTGATATTACAAAAAAGTATATTTTGGACTTATATGCAAAATATAAAAATTGTTATTGGTGTAAAAATGAAATTAATATGAAACATACCCTAAATAGAATATCAATTGACAGAATCGATAACAGACAAGGACATACCAAGGATAACATAGTTTTATCTTGTCATTTTTGCAATAAAGCTAGGAATTTCTCTAACAAAAAAGATTACGAAATTTTCCTAAAAGTATTATTTGAGATGGTATCTATTAACCAAAAAAACCACAAACCAACAAAATATTGGGAAAGTAGAATGGCTTCAACTTTAAAAAAAGATGATAAGAAAATTAAGAGAACAAATAATATAGGCACAAAAACAATAAAAGATATTTATAAAAAACAAAATGGAATCTGTGCAATCTCAGGACTTCCCATGTTTTCTTCAACTGTGGCGTGGTTCCCCTTTCAACCCAGTTTAGATCGCATTGATAACAGTAAAGGTCACACTTTAGATAATGTTCACTTAGTTTGTCGTGCAATTAACACAGGTCGAGGAAAGACAGAGATTAATGAATTTAAAGTGTGGTTTAAAGAATTTGTTGAAAATGGAAAGAAAAAAAATACAGAAAAACTAAAATTGCAGAAAGATAGAATTGTTAAACGAATGCCAGATAAATATAAAATTAATGATAAAACAAGAATTTGTAGTAAGTGCCAAAAGATACAACTAAATGACAATTTTTCATTTAGCAACAGAAAAAACAAATATTATCCCCAATGTAAAAAATGTATAAATAAACAAAAGAATAAAAGATATAAATATAATAAAGAGAAAAATAATAATGTTTATAGAAGTGCTATAGCAAGAAGTAGTAAATATGCAAAACTAAAGTATAAGAAGAGGTCACATATAGAAAAAATATTAATAAGCAATAGAAGTAAAGACAAAAAATATGACATAAAATGCAATCTAAAAGAAAAAGACGTTCTTAAATTATTACAAAAACAAAATAATAAATGTTATTGGTGTCACCAACCATTAACACAAAAAGAAACATATTCTTTCAATAAAATATCTTTAGATAGAAAATGCAATGATATTCCACATATAACTGGAAATATTTTGGTAACTTGCCAGCATTGTAATTTCTCTAGAAACTGTAGCTCAATGGAACATTTTCAATTATTCTTGGACTGTTTATTCGAAAAACAGTTTACAATAACTACACAATATGAAAGAACTTGGTTTAAAAATGTGTATAATAGTTGTATCAACAGTGATAAACAGTGTAAAAGGGAAAATAATATCACAAAGGAATTTATTTTAAAATTATTTGAAAAACAAAATGGCGTCTGTGCAATCTCTGGACTGCCTATGATACCATCTACCGTAGCGTGGTTCCCCTTTCAACCCAGCTTAGATCGCATTGATAACAGTAAAGGTCATTTAATTGATAACGTGCACTTAGTTTGTCGTGCAATTAACACAGGTCGAGGAAAGACAGAGATTAATGAATTTAAAGTGTGGTTTAAAGAATTTGTTGAAAATGGAAAGAAAAAATAATATTTATTTTTTAACATAACGCGGTAGCCTTCGGTGAATCAAAGAATTTCACAGTTTTGCGCGTGGATTTTATGAAATCATCACATTGTTCGATTTCGTTGCATTTATTCCAATATATTTCAATAGTCGAACTCTTTTCCGAACTGATTCCCGGAGCATGTTCCGAAACATACGCTTTTACTTTTTCAATAGAGTCAAATGTTTGTATTTTATCTAAATCTAATTTTGTCAAGGACTTATCAATACGTAATATTTGCCATATATCCAACAAGTGTATAGTTTCATATCTATTATTCTGTTCTGATAAATTTGAAATAAATTTATGTACCATATCTTTCATCTCTGATGATGTCATATTGTTATAAATCGAAAGATTTATTTTACAAAGCATAGTTATGTGTCAAATTGGTAAAAAAAATCACTATTTTTTAAAAGTGAAAGAATAATATCCAAAGATCAAGCAAGTGCAATATTGTCAGAAATGAATAAACTTAATTACATCACACATAGATTTACAGGGGTAGATTATCCTAATGAAATATGGTGGCTGATTTTAGAAAAATTAGACAAATACGATTGGAAAAAATGCTTTTGTTTAAATAAACGCTTTACATCACTAATTATTGAATTTATAAAGTTGTATCATGTAATTAATTGTTTTAAAAATAAAGAAAAAGCTATTAGATTGTCAAATCGAGGATTTAAAGTAAAACTTAATTTAGGCCTTACAAATATAAGTGATGTATCTACTCTCAGTAAGATTCATACACTTGAACTATATGGGTGTAAAAATATAACTGATGTATCATCTCTTGGCAACGTTCATGCACTTGGATTATGTCAATGTACCGGTATAACAAACGTATCTACGCTCGGTAATGTTCACAGACTTATTTTAAGCCAAACACATATAAGTGATGTGTCATCACTTGGCAATGTGCACACACTTAATTTAATAGGGTGTAAAAATATTACGGACGTGTCCATGTTGGGTAATGTTCACACACTTAATTTATCGGGATGTAAAAATATAACGGATGTATCTATGTTAGGAAATGTTCATACACTTACTTTAATAGGATGTAAAAAGATTACTGATGTATCTATGTTTGTCAATGTTACTAATTTACTAATTTGATACTAATTTATTTTTTAGCGTGCCAACACATATAATCGTAATACGTATTTCGTTTCACCTAACACTTTATTCCCACGATGTATAATATTGGGATCAAATAATACTCCTCTGCCTATTTTTGGTTCTACAGTTGTGGAAACTTTTTTCCAATCTTCTTCACTCCCTATTGGGAGGCTTACACTATCGCAAAGTACAAAATCAGTTCCTCCAGATTGATCCTCGGGTTTAGACAGAAAGATATTCAAAGTTAACACATTTGTCAATGGACCTGTGGTCACACCATCATAATTACCCACACCGTCGCGATGAATAGGAAATTCACCCCCAACAGTAGTTTTTGCGAAGCGAATGTCGTCCAGGAATTTAACTAAAAATTTGTTATTATATGTTGTCGGTAATAGGTAACCAATTCGTTGTCCTAGTTTTTCTGCCAGAAATGGATCGTTAAATGTACAACGGGCATAAATTACCTCATTTGTATCAAAATCACGTTTCATTACTACAAGTTTATTCTCGTATTTTTCAATAATTTGTTTACATTCAGCAGGTGACAATAGATCGTCAATTGTCTTGAAGAATCTAGGCATTCTGTATATTAAAGTGTTAAAAAAAATAAAAATATATTCTCGCACAGCTAATAACTTTTGCCAAATAAACATGTTATCTTTGCCTGTTTGTCATAATAAATCTATTCATATTTGGTATTTTTTAATATTTCATCAAATTCACACTCCCACATTACTACCAAATTATAACCCTTCTTTTTTATTGCATATTCTCTACGTTTTGTTTGCAAATAATTTTCTTTGTAAGTTATTTTTTAATTGGATGAATCTTATTTAATTCATATTTACAACTTTTGCATCCACCTCCTTTAAAATTAAAAAATATACAGAAAATTCTTTTTTTCTTTAAGCAAAACATCCTTTAGATCGAGGCATATGGACCATATCTTGCACTTTTAAAATACCCGTCAGCACCATCATAAGACGAGCCATACCAATACCAAATCCTCCATGAGGGAGGGATCCGTCTTTCCTAATATCGAGATATTGTTTGAGAGGTTCTTCACTCATACCACGTATTTTCATTTCTTTTCGTAGCTTGTCATAATCACCTTCCCTCATAGATCCTCCTACAACTTCACCAACAATCGGGAATAACAGATCAAAACAATCAACATGTTCTACTCCATGTTTTCCGGGATCATCAGTAACTATAGGCATATAGAACGATTTAATCTTTTTCGGGTACCATTTAACAAAGACTGGTAATCCTCCAAATATTTTTTCTGTGATATATCGTTCGTGTTGTTTAGTGAAATCATCATGATAACCTGGGAGTTCATCAAAAGTGACATCTTCGTCTTCTAACATTCGACGAACCGCTTCTTCATGAGAAATAATTGGCCAACCACCTTTACTATAACGAATCAAACGTTCAACTAGATCAGTTGATTCAAATTCTTTACCGTGAGCAGTAGACAGAAATTTTAACTCTGGGGTAGCGCAACGAAGAGTAAAATCAATTACAGCCCTAATGCAAGTTTGAGCAATTTCTATAACTTCTTCTAAACTTTCACAAACAACTTCAGGCTCATCCATATCGAATTTAGCCAAATGACGAGGACCAGTACTAGGATCAGCCCTACCAGCATCGGTGCAAATATGAATACCATCAGTAGCTGTTGCTACATATTCTCCCTCTAGTTGCCCAGAACAAGTATGATATACAGGAAATCCAAAGTAATCTTGTTTGAAATCGATCAATCCGTCTTTGTCTACTGCCAAATCACTCGGACGCATTCCCGGAGTAAGAAGACGAGTTACCAGAAATTGTTCAGCTCCTCCCTCACAGTCGTTCCGAGTTAAAGAAACATGAGATATTTTGCCAATACCCATGTGATATAATGCTGTATCATAAGAATGGTACATCATTTTTTCAATAACTGTGATTGCTGTTCCAGTCTGTGTCCGTTCACGAAGATGAGCGAATTTAGTACGAAGCAGATCTGAGCTGACTTGACTCTTTCCTGCCACAACATAACTGGATGGATCTTGCACCGGTCCAAAGATTCGATAACCGGTTACACTCAATTCAAATGGTTGGGTCGTTTTTACACTAGGAATTACTATCTTCCCAACTAACTTGAGACCAACGCCAGTACAAGCTTTTTCAAAAAGCTCATCAAATTGACAGGTATCCCTTTGGGAGTTCACGCGATCCTTTCGAATCGCTAAAACCGATTTATCACAGACACATTTCAAATCGAGAATAGTTGTTCCATCGACAAAATCAATGAAAAGTAATTGCCCTTTTTTGAGTTTTCGATACCACTGTATTCTACCAATAAAGGTATGTTCTTTTCCAATAAAATCTTTATCACCAGAGTCCCAACGTTTGTAGAGACTAGTTACGGTAGTGTGCTTTTGCATGCGACGAATAGGAAAACTGAACATTTTTGCATCTAATCAAAATAAATATATTGGTGGACTCAGGGTTTCAATTTTTTATTAATTTAAAATTGAATTATTATTAATTTATTTTTTTTATACTAATTTTTTGTATCCTTAAATCATGAGTCTATCTCCTATTCCTAACCCGGTTTCCATTAAAAAAACTTAATCTTCGCGAAAACTTGCTTCCGCAGAGATATGTTTGTAAAAAATTGCGAAATAATTGCATTGCTTTATTAATGCCAATACCAGGCACAAAAAATAACTTTGATAGGTTAAAAGATACTCCCGATTGCAACCTGAATATGTAAAATATCGTTGTGAGAAAGTAGGGGTAATAACAATTAGAAAAATACCAAAAGATGCAAGTTTAGAGGATGTGTATGAACACTTTTTTGAATATGACGAAATAACAAGTGGAAGGAGTTTACATGCAAAAGAATATACAGGTGAGAATTTTACTTATATGAGTGGAGGTGTATCTACATCAGATTTTAATGATAACTTAAATGTTGCTTGCTCAAAAGGAATACATGTATTTCTAAATTTGGAGCCAACATACTACTATCTTACTTGTGGTACCATCATCAACGGAATTTACAAAACCTGGTATTCTAATGGAAATCAAGAGAGTGAAATAGACAACAAATCAGAAAAAACATGGTATATTAGTGGTGGAAAAAAATGGAAATGTCTACACAAAAATGGAATACGTGATGGGTCGTGTATTGAATATTATCCCTCCGGCGAAACTAACATAATACGTTATTACGAAAATGGAAAATTAGAAGGGTCTTGCATTGAATATTACCGGTCCGAAAAAATAAAAATATTTGTTATTACAAAGATGGAAAATTAGATGGGTCTTGGGTTGAATATTACCAGTCCGGAAAAATTAAAATAAAACGTCAATATAAAAATGGGGAATTAAAAATTTAATTTTCATTTTTAGCGATTCTTTGTTCGAGATTAATAATCCGTTTTTCTAGCTTTTTGTCTTTGCGTTTAAGTTTTTTGTTCTTTGATTCTAATTCTAAAATCCTTTTGGATAGCTCTTCAAAATTACGTTTCATTTCATCAAGTACTATCCTTTGATGAGTATCAAAGAGCTGTTCCATTTGGGCTGCAACCTGTTCATGTAATTCTATCATTAATTGATGTGTATTTTTATATTCAGAAAGCTTTTTATTTTGCATACGTTGGCTAAAATCATTTGTAGATACAGTTATCAATAGATCTAGTGCCACGTTAGATATATTCTGGGATTTATAAGTATCAGCAAGTGATTTAAGGATTTGCTTTGCAATTCTGTGTTTAAATTCTTTAACGTTATCTGAGTCATTAGCAGTAGTTGCACTTCTATAAAGGACATAAAATTGAACAGCTCCCTGTAGTTCTTTGGCAATATTTTGAGAATCCATGGTTATAAGATCCCAAATAAAAATATTGAATAAAAAATTTTCATTTTTCTTCTAAATACTGCCTGGCAGTCATTGCGTTTGACTGATAATCTGTTACATCACTATCTCTATGAGGGTCTGCAAAATCCAAGGCAATTTCCCCCCATGCAGCCTGTATGTTCAAGTTATATTTTTTTTTTAATACAGCATCTGTATCATCTGGATTGGGCCAATATGTATCACTTTGAGCGGCAGATGCAAACCTTATATTCTGGGGAGTAGAACAAGGAGTAGTATAAAATTTTGGGGGACCAGGTTGTCTAGATGGAAAGATTAAATGAAATATACTGAAAATTGTATAACCAAGAACAAATTTAGAAACATGGGAAGTCATTATGATACAGGGATCTTCTTTAGAAGGATCGTATAGGCAAACTCGACCATTAATTATTCGGTATCGTGGTTTTTGAAATGTACTTGAACCAACCGTGAATTTAATCCATTCAATTGGATTACACCAACTTGAATCCCCAGTCCAACCTATTTTTTTATTCAATTCGTCACAAATCTTGGATGATTCTACCTTATTTCGTTTTTTACAACAGCATATGCGACTTAAAATACAGCCCATCTTTGATATCAATAAAATTAATGGCTGGTAATTATTTGATCAATTTTTAAATTTATCAAATTTGGTTATAATATATATAATGGAAAAACCAATTATTTTTGCATACAAATGGAATTATATAAAATTTTGTTTTAAAAAAAGATCTTAGAGTTTGGTGGAAAAAATGAAAGGTATGATTTTGTCTTTTGGTATAATGGATATAAGAAATGGAATTGGAAGGATAAAAATACATTTTGTGACCGCTATGATCCTGGAATCACCAAAAAAGCAGTTGATTTTTTAGTAAAGAAAAAATGTAAAATTATTATTTTATCTAAGGGATATGGCAATCCATCATTTACGGTACCTGGTGTATTAAAAACATCTTCTGATGTAAAAAAATACCTAAGAGATAAAGGTATTAAAGTTTATAATTTAAAAACAAATAATGCTATAAAAAAAAGAATGAATTAATTAAAAAAAATATAAAAGTAGGCATATATTTACACTCTACTTGTTGAAAAATTGATCAATAATTCATTTAGATACTTATTTTGTTAATTAAAGATAGAGATGGATCGGGATTTTAAATGTTATATCTGTAATTGTCGTCTAACAGATGAAGAATCAAAAACCCTGCTTGAAACACAGGGTTATACACCAGCCAGACGAAAGAAAGATTGGTGGAAATCATTTGAGGAGGGTAAAATTCTTCTGTGGGAAGAACCAGATGTCGACGATTATAACTTTTGGGGAAGTGGGAAAGGAATCTCTCCTCACAATAACTATTTTCCAACAGGACATCTCACCCGAAAAGATCTATTAACAAAAATGGGTGATATTATAGACGAAACAAAAAATAATCCTGACAATCAGTCTGAAATAATGGAGGTTATTGGGGTACTCAGCTATATTCTGTACGAATTAGAACCGGCATGTGTGTATATTCAATATAGATAATCGTGTAAGGATAAAATTGAAAGGATCATGAATTAATTTTTTATTTATAATCTATTCTATATCAAAGATAAAGATGGGTCGTGATTTTTACTGTTATATATGCAATTGTTGTCTAACCGATAAAGAATACCGCGAGCAATATCCAGATTTGACAAAACCAAAAATCGGATGGTGGATAAAATACGAAAAAGATTGTGAGAATTGGCCCAAATCAGTAGAATGTGTTATTGAAAGTGGGGATATTTGGGGACAATACCATCCTTCACGACATAATAATCATATTCCAACGGGACATTTTACAAGAAAAGAACTATGTGACAAAATAAAAGAACTGGTTAAAGAAGGTAATGTTGATGAAATGTATGATGAGAGGATGGAAGCTGTAGGAATTATCAGTTCTATATTATATGAGTTATATGATAGGTGTGTATACATTGAATATCAATAAATTGAATATTAGGATTTGAATGGTATATTTTCAATATTTGTTTCACCTAAGATATCACATCGATAGTTTTTATTTTTCTTTTGGTTTTACGGGTCCTGGTCCAATATAAATATGCTATAGCTCCAATTCCCCACATACCAGAAATAACATAGGATTGAATGTACAATAAGTAAATTAAAACAGTAACTATTACTAAGAGTTTTAAATACATTACAGTATATATAGATTAGAGATAATGGAAAATAAAATTAATAATATATCTTGGAGAGGATAAATTATTTGATTATATAATTCTCCTTTTTGCTGATACCATTCATGATGGTATTGAAAAGTATAATCTCAAAACTTTTAAAGATGTAAAATTAATATCTGATATTATTTCCTCTGGAATTATTAAATTAAATAGTGAAATTTTTGTTGAACAAACATTAAGGGATAAATTTCGATCATACGTATGGAGCATTATTTGTTGTGTATTTAAAGACGGTCGTTTAGCACAGAACGTGGAAACTTTTAAAAAACAAATGCAGAAAATGTATTATTTTTGACAAGATCGGACCAAGAATAAATTTTGCAGAAATAGAAAAAAATAAAAAGGTATTATTACACCTGTTGTATCAACGTATATGATATTACGTTACAATTATCTTCAGAAAACAATTATATATTTGACCAATCATTAGATACCATTAAATCTAAAGCATTTAACAAGAATAATACAATTACATCATTGGTAAAAATTATAGACATGAAAGATACCCAATTTAGGAACATGACATGTATGTTAAAAACGAAGAATATAAGGAATACTAAGCCAGATTTAACCGAATTGGAATTTTATATTGGTGGGGAGTGGAATAATTTTGATCTGAGGCTTATAAATATTAGATATGCAATTAACAAAAAGGACGCCCATATGTCATATATAGTAGTACACAAACAATGGGAAGTTATTAAGACGAAAATATATGATTAGTAAAATATATTAAAAACAATGATAATAGAATTGAATAAAAAACTAGAAATTTAGAGACAGCAATGTATGACGTTATGATTTTAAAATTTTTAAAAAATCTTGGATATCCTTTGTATTCTTTATACCGCCAAAATTCTATTGGGGTTAACCATTTATTAGTTACAAGAGACACATTACAGGGTATTATATCAACGGTATTATTTGATCAAAATTGCATTTTTAAGATTAGAGACAACAAATATTGCCTATTATCGCCTCGAGTTAAATCGAATATAGACGTTTTACTGATACTATCATTAATGGTTAATCCTTTTATCGGGTATTTACGAATTAAAAAAAATTGAATATATCCTCCCAGATAATAATTGATTTTACATCAGTGCTAACAATGAATCGTCCAAGCTCTCTCCGAATTTTGGCTGCCCAAGTTGTGGGGTTACTAGAGTTATCCAATGCAGAGAAAATATCATTGAAACAGCTTGAACGGTTCAACCCGCATATGGACAAAGGGTTGCAAATACGACTCTTTGGTGAGTATAAGAAGTACCATAAGAATAGTAGATTAGCATTGCACGAGCCATACAAGAATGGTAAGATTCATGGCGATTACAAAAGTTACCATAAGAATGGCAAATTGAAGAAACATTACTTTTTCCAAAATGGTAAATTACATGGTGAGTTTAGGTGGTATCGCGACAACGGTCAATGGTTGAAACATCGTCGTTACCAATATGGTAAATTGTGTAGTGAATGGCACTATTATCCCAATGATAAATTGAAGTGTTATAAACACTACAACCAATGTGGCAAACTGCTGGCTGAGCGCAAAGAATACTATGAGTGTGGTAACTTGAAGTGTCACGAACACTACAACAAGTTTGGTAAACTGCACGGCGAGTGCAAAAAGTACAATGAAAATGGTAAATTACGAGAGTATGAACTCTACAAGAATGATGTACGTGTACAGCGCGAACTCAAAGAATACTATGAGAATGGTCAATTGCGGGAACATGGCCAATATAATCATGACAAACTACACGGTGAACGTAAAATATACTATGATAACAGTCAATTGGTATGTTATGAACACTACATGTATGGCAAACTGCATGGTGAGCGTAAAATATACTCCGATAACGGCCAATTGATATGTCATGAACAATATGAAAATGGTCGACTACATGGTGAACGTAAAATACACTATATGAATGGTCAAATGGGACAATATGAACAATATGAGAATGGCGAACTAAATGGTATGTGTTTCGTGTGCTATGAGAATGGTCAATTGAAATACCAGAAATATCACAAGCATGGCAAATTATATAGTAAATGACATTTTTAAAGGAATTTGTATAGAAACTTTTTTTCGTTTATCTACGAATTAAAAAAATAGAATATCTTGATTCGGTTGTGGATTATAGGTTATGATAGTAATCTATCAACAATGAATACCAACTTCGAATGGCGCACTGCTAATCGTTATATGGAATGCAATGAAATATACCATACACTCTCACATTCCAACTCTAAAAAAAACAACCTCCTTGCGCCGGATTTTGTCCGACATGTAAAAAACAGGGGATATAAAAACACTCCAAGAAATAATTGAATTCCAAGAAACTGAAAAACCGAAAGCTGCAAAGAGAGCTGCTCGACGAGAAGAGTATCGTAAAGAACGTAAAAACAAAACATTCTCTGAAGAGGAACTCAACACGAGCGTTAAGGATTCCATGGAAGATTCAAACTGGCGTCATGCCTATCGTTGTATGGAATGTCGTGAAATATACCATACAATCAAGCGTTTCCACTCTAAAAAAGAGCCTTCTTTCGGTGGATTACAAAAATTGAATAGATGTGAATATTTTTTATTTTTTTACCGTATATCTACCTATAGTGAACCCGTCCCTTCCCAGTATAAAAATTGAATTTTTATTAATCTATTTCTTTAAGATTTATTTTTGTATCCTTAAATCATGAGTATTCCTCTTGAAAAACTAAATCTTCGTAAAAATCTTCTTCAGCAAGGTTATGTGTGTAAGAGATTAAATGGAAATTGTATAGCCCTATTAGTTCCATCCGAAAATGGAAAGAACAATTTTTCACGACTCTCTTTGAGATATGAACGTCAACATAAAACTTCGGTTAAAATTGCAAATAAATCAAAATGTAATCCTGAATGTGCAAAATATCGTTGTGAAAAAGCTTTGGTTGTTACAATTAGGAAAATACCTACTGGAGCTACTCTTGAGGATGTATATGATAAATTCTTTAAATATGAAACATTGCTGACAGCTTCAAGTCAATATGATAAAAGATTTATATATCGTGTAAATAATACGGTCTTTGACAAAATGTATGAGGATTCGGATAATGTATGTACATTTGGTATACATGTATTTGTAAATTTGGAACCAGCCTTCTATTATTCACTGAATTATTTGAATTATACTGGACCTTTTCGAGAATGGCATGATAACGGACATCAATATAAAAAATATTATATCAATAATGGGCTTATTAATGGACCTTATATTGAATGGTATGCAAATGGTTATAAAAAGGAAGAATCTTATTATGTAAATTCTAATCTTAATGGTTATCGTACATTCTGGAATAAGAATGGTACTATAGATAAGATATACAATTTCAAATATGGTGTATGTTGTAATCCATATAAATATAATTAAATTAAAAATTGAAAAGATTTATTTTTTTAATTAATATTATTATATAACTTAGTGTTAAATATGAACAACAAAGGTAGCAATGGCAAAAAATCAAACTCCTTATGTTGTTTATACTTGTAGAACAGTCAAAGATATATCTATTGATCCGAAACACCGAAATGATCCCTTTATACGTTATAAAATGCCACAACTAAATATTCAAATTATTGGAAATAATAAAATGATACGTACAGTGTTTTTAAATGTGGATAAAGTAGCTAAATCTTTAAATGTCCCACCAGCTTATATTCCAAACTTTTTGGCCAAAACTATTGGTTCTCAAGCCAAATATAATCCTAAAGAGGATCCACATAGGCGTGCTTTTATCTCAGGAAGTCATTCGATAATTGAATTAGAAACCGCATTATTAGGTTTTATTGAAAACTTTATATTGTGTGATCAATGTCGTTATCCAGAATTAATTTATTCTCCAGTTAAAAAAAATTGTCGGGTTAGATGTCAAAGTTGTGGTTGGAAAACTAATTTTAAAAGAATGAACTTAAATGATAAATTTATACGCTGGGCATGCAATAATCCACCACCTAAAAGCAATTCACACCGTGATCGGCACAAAAAGAATAAAATAAAATTAGACAATAGGTCAATAGACAATGAGTCAATAGACGGTAAGTCAATAGACGGGTGGTCGGTTGATACATCAGATGAAGCAGTACAACAACGTATAAATGATGTTGTATCTGATACAGTAAAAAAGATGATTGCTTATTAAAATTGAATTTATTAACTCTTTAATCTTTTTTTTAATTCCGTTCCCATCCTAAATCTTTGATTTAACTTAGTCATCATTGCAAAATTTTCAGCTTTTGCTATGACTGATAATGATTTGACAATAACTTTCAAATGTATTGTATGTAATAATATATATAAATCTTCTAAATTCACTCACACCTGTAATAAACCTCCAACCCTGGGATCTTGTAGTGATAAATGCAATCAAAAAATGCGACACCATTTTGACGTTATTATCTCAGCAAAACGCAAACAAACTGATAATTAAAAATGAATTTTTTAATTCTAAGCAACCTGATATATACCCAATATCAAAATGAGTCGGCGTGGTGCAATTATTAAAAAATCCGATAAAGAAACGCAAATTATGGCTGATACAACATATTATAGCATTGGTCCTAAAGACAAAGTCTATCTTCTAGACAATAAACACATTAGAATCGAGTGGGAAAATAACAAAATATTTGATATAATAAATTTCAGTGGAAAATTGAATGGATATACAATTGATGAATATTTTGAAAACAACAAAAAAAAAATTTAATATATTTTTCGTTTATATATTATAAAAAACTAATTTTATTAATCCTGTTAAGATTATGTCTATAAATGGCATATACTTATAAATATATATGGCAATAATGACTTTAAATCAATATCCTAAGTTAAATAAAAATATTTTTTATTTAGGTTACTACTGTTCTGAATAATAACAAATCACCATTAGATATGCCCAAATCTGTTATTGTTTGACCTTGCTAAGTGGATTGAGGTATAGTTTCGAATATTGCGTTAAAATAATGTTATTTATATATTAGTTCGACAATATAAAGTAAATTACAATGAAAATTACTTTTATCAGACATGCTGAGAGTACATTTAATAAATTAGAACAAACCCTTAACAATTTGAAGGATTATGTAGGGGAAAACAGATAGATTTTTTTTGATGATATAAAAAATTGTGAAATAACTGAAATTGGTAAAAAACAGGCACAAAAATTACAAGATGAATATGATCTAATTATTGTGTCACCATTAAAAAGATGTCAACAAACTCTAAAATTTTCTCAATTAAAAGCCAAAGAAATAATTATATTAGATTTAGTTCGAGAAGTTATTAGAGATAAATGTGATCTTTTTGAATATGAATCAAATGATTTAATTCCAGAACCTGAAAACGAAACTATAAAAAGAGTTAATACATTTCGAAAATACATTGAAAATATTCTAGAAAAAAAAGTATCTCAAATAAATGTGGTACTTTTCTTAATATATATAGTCATTACTGACGATGGTCATCAGCGATTTGGAACTACACTTGATAATTGTGAAACTAGAGATTATTTTACTTTTAGCGAAAGCGATGACGATGGAGTTGAATAAAAGTACCACATTTCTTTGAGATAATTTTGCATTTCTTTCATGTATATTTTTGCTCTACCCGATTGGAATTTTCGCAATTCCCCAATGCTATAAAAATCATAGCAAATATTCGCATCTTCTATTAATTTATCAAAGTTTAGTTGTATATTATTTTTTTTACAATATTTAACAAGAATTTTTATTATTTGTTTATTGACTTCTATATCTGTATAATTATTTTTACATATCCTATTACATTCGGAACAATACAGATTTATTATTATTTCCTTTGACAGATTCATTGAACACCATTCACAAAAATTTTCACATATTTGGGAATTAGATTTCATTGCTTCAAATATAATGTCATTAAAATCCTCTAATTTATCTCCTGATGATTCCAGTAGATAATTTATAACATTAAATTGTGCCCCACTAATTGCACATTGCATAGAATTATTAATTAGATTTTTCTGATCAGAATCTGAATATAGACTCAATGTTTTTTTCATAACTTCTATCATTCCATAATATGCAGCATCAGCTGCAATACAATAGTGAGCCGGTTCCTCTTCACTCTCTGGATCTAAAGTATCATATTGTTGTAAACTTTCATTAGCTTTAAGAGTCATATACATACCTAATTCATCTTGTTCATTAAACATACCATCGATAAATTTTTCATGATGATGATTAAATGGGAGAAAAGTTAAATATTTAATTATTCTATTAATGTAGTCTTGATTATCCTTATCTACACTTGAACAATCTATCGCATTGAAAATTATATAATCTATACACAATAATCTTAAAGAAAACAAATATTTAAGCATTAATCCAATGGATCTCTATAATTATCTAATAAAAAAAATAAATTTATATTATTGTCAATTTTTTACAATCTTTCACAAAATGTCCTTTGTTTCCACATCGATAGCATTTTCCTAACATTCCATTAATTTCTTTTTTTAAAAATTTAATTGTTTCAAATGGCAAAACTTGTTGACAGTAACTTCCACCTCTTACATTATCAATTCCATATATTCCCATCCAAATTTTTGTATATTTATTTTCATCAAAATCATCACAATTACTAAAAACATCATCAATATCTATTGGTGGGTGTTTTCTGGTCCATTTGCTACCTCTTCCGGAGGTATGATCGTTGATTCGGGTTTGTGGATCATTAGATTTGCCAACATAGTATTTATTATTTTGTAATTTTAAAACATAAATATAAACCATTTTACATAATATTATTTTGTATTAATTATTAAATTAAAATATAAATCAATTTTCCTCAGTCTAATTGATATAGGAGTTATTTTTTTCAGTTTAACAACTGTCCAAAAAATGTTCTTTAGCTTTAATATATCCAATACCACCAGGTCGATATTTTAGGTCCTCTATTTGCATTTTTAGTTGTTTATTCTCTTGTTCTAATTTTACTTTTTTCTTTATGTATTTTTTTAATAAATAATTGTCTTTTCTATACCCTAAATTGAGGCTTATCTCAATATTAAAAATAGAATTAATGTCTTTTCCTTTACTTATTTCTTTTTCAACCATTAACATCGCCTGTTTATATAATTTCATTTTATCATCAACCGTTTCCATTATTTGTCCTAAATAAACACATGCTTTTATGCTACCTAAATTAATTGCCTTTTTTAATAGTTTTTTTTCTTTTTCTGGATTTTCATTAATACAAGGAAAATTACCGAATTGATAGTCACGTGATAGATCACACATGGCAGTAACATTTTTTAATTTAATTGCTTTTTTATATGCTTTTAGACACATTAAACGGCCTCTTTCTCTGGTATAAACTGTATAAATATATTCATTACGTAATAGTCGTGCTAATGATAACATAATGTTTGAATCTTTTGAAGTTGATAATAATTGGGAGCATAATTCTAAAGCCTTTGGTATATTAGCATCATTCCCCAAATAAATACTACTAAGATTGAGTATTGCATAATTACACCCTCCATCCATAGCTTTTTCAAATAATTCAACAGCTTTTTCAATACTCATTTTTACTCCATTTCCATGTCGGTATAAAAGTCCTAATTGATTAACAGCATTATTGTCACCTAGTTTCACAGCCTTTGTAAATATCTCAACAGCTTTAACATAATTCGGTTCAAAATTTGGTAAATTAGTTGATGTGTACAAAATTCCTAGATTATACAGACATTTGGTATTACCTAATTCTATAGCTTTCTCATATAATTCTATAGCTTTATTAATATCACGTTTTACACCTTCACCTACACTATATAAGTACGCCAGATTACTAATTGATGTAACTTCACCATTTTCTACGGCAATTTTATATAATTCTGCGGTTTTAGTTAAATTTTTATCGGCCCCAAAACCATTATAATATAATATTCCCAAATTGTTCATTGCGGGAGTTGAATTATATTTTTCAACAGCTTTTTCATAAAATAATTTTGCCAAATAATAATTAATATTGTAAGGAATTATTTTGCAACGATAAAAGAAAGTCCCCAATTCAAGAAAAACTCGACTCATATTAAAATATTTACTAATAAAATTCATTTTAATTATTGATAGTATGTTATTGTTTAAATTAAAAAATAAATCAATTTTTACTTTGCAATGGACTTGTGTTCCACGCAAATCAGATTTCGGAAATATATCCATCTTCAAAAAGATCTGCTTCGGCACAATAAATACAATCAAAGTATTCTCCTATAGCTTTTAATTTGCCAGTATTTGGATTAATACGACCATTTGGGTATTTTTTCTTGATTGCACGAGCTAAATATTTTGTTCGTTCTTCAAAACTTAATTTATTATATTGCTTGTGGGTTAATGTACAAGCTTCTATTTGTTTTTTGTATGTGTTTAAAAATCGTCTTTGTTTACGTTGGTAACGGGTCATTATTTTCAATAAAAGGTATATTATATATATCTAGCCTCAGAAAACTAAAATCTTTGATTTTATCACTATCCTTTGGATAAAGATACATTCCAAATCACTTTTTGCGGAATAATTTGACAATATCTGAGCCTACTTTTTTGGTAATTGTCTATTAATTTTATCAATATTTCTTGCTGTTAAATAATATTTTAAATACATCCAGGGTTGTTTAATACCTCCAGTACCAGTAAATTGTCCAATATTTAAAGCTAATTGTATTATTTTTCTTAAGGATAGGGACGCACTCTGTTGTATTAAATAAAAAACCTTAACTATTATCTTCAATTTTGTTTTTTTTGGCCTCTAAGTTGTTTTTCTCAGTTTTACAACTCTCGAAATGCTCTTCAGCTTCTTTATATCCCTGTGCTCCAGTTTATATTTCAATTTTTCTATTTGCAATTTTAATTCCTTAATTTCATTTTTTAATTCTTTCTTTTTTTGTTTTAATTTTTTGTTCTCATTTTTCAATTCCTTTTTTTCTTCGAAACCTTCGAAAATATTTGGATTTTCCTTAAATAATTTTCTCAATTTATATTCTGTTTTTTTACGATCTGCGCCGAAATTGCCATATAAAGCTTTGTTGTATAAAACAATGGCTTTGATTACATCTTTGTGATGATGATAACAATAACAATAAGTATTACCCAATAAAACTGTAGCTTCCCTTGTGTTACGACTAAGTTCTGCTAAGTGTTGAACAACTATTTCTTTTGGAGTCAATTCTATCATCTCTTCATAAGTCATAAATACAGAACATAATCTTAATATTATATCTCTAAGTCTATGAGGATATATATCATATTTGCTCAAAAACAATTTATAACATTCTACAGCTTTTTCATAACTTTGTTTTTCACCTATACCAGTATGATATTCTAGACCTTGTTTCCAAAGTTTTTCCATTTTTGAAAGATATATCTTGTCTTAATTCTGTTCGAAACAATTAAAAAAAACTTAACTAATTTATTTCAATTTTTTTCATCCGCCTGATTGGTCTCAAAGTTGTTTTTCTCCGTTTTGCAACTTTCGAAATGCTCTTTAGCTTTAATATATCCTGGACCACCCGGTTGATATTTTAATTCTTCTATTTGTTGTTTTAATTTTTTATTCACATTTTTTAGTTTTATTTCTTCTCTTTTTTTCTGCAAGATATATTTTATGTGTAGTTTGTGATTAAAGGTAATATGATCAAATAAAATACAAAATTCACTGGTTCTTTGATCGCTATCTATACATTTTTTTATTATTTCATCATATAATCTAAGGGCCTTATCTATATCTTTATTTACTATAATTCCATTCCAATATAACTTTGAAAGAATCATTAGAGCTCTTATTACCCTTAGATCCATAGTTTTACTACAATATTTGACAATAACTTCTGGTTTATTCGTTAGTAACTGAGTAAGACCACATTCCTGTCTGCTATAAAATAGGAATATAAGATCGTTTTTATGAAGAAAAATGTGATCATTATGGTATCTACTTAATATAACATTTTTAAATGGTTCTATTAAGGATTTGTAACATTCAATTGCCTTTTCATAATTTTGTTCCATATCAGTACCTGTATGATATTGGAGTCCCAAAACCCAAAGTCGTTCTTTTTTTAATTTGGACATCACAGTTAATTAACAATAAAATAATTGTATGGATTAAATTGAAATCAATTTTAAAAAATGAAAAAGAAAAAGTCCATTTATAAATATAAGTTTATCTACTAACGTTCGAAATTATTTTCCTTCGCCTACACCCAGAGTCCTTTCCATCACCTACGCTCCGGAAATGCAATCCCTAAAGAATATATCAGCTCAATATTTGAGAAAAATATTACCAGCTGAGGTATTAGATGAATTATCTAATAAGGAATTAAAGAAACAAATGTTACGGTATAAATGCTTTTACGATTTTTATCTAGATTCATTTCATCAAGATGACTATATGTATATTGATCTAGGAATATCAACAAGTTGGTATTTGATGCACAAAATGGGTGAATGTGAAAAGTTTTTTGACGGAAATTATGTAACATCATGTTATTTTTGTGATAGTTGTTGTAATGTAGAGGGATGTGATAAAGAATTTATGAGAGACAAAAGAATTAAGGTACGATTTTGCGAAGAACATTTCAAAATACGTCATGAAAAAAAAGTAGAAATTCTAACTAAAATGAAAGAAAGTTATAACCTTTCAGCTTTAGAATCTTCAAAGGTTTGTATAAAATGTAATACTAATAAAGTCGAACACAGAGATAGTTTATATAATTTAGCAGAGTTATTTGAAATAAATAAGAATCTTGAATATTATTCTGTTTATTATAAAAGAGAACGACGAAATTGGGATTTTCATATGGATTATATTGATATTGATGCCTGTAAATTTTCTGAATTGTGTAATGGGTGTATAAAAGTAAAGATTGATAGTTTAATCATACAAGTTAATATTGAAGAAGAATTATTAACTGATTTTATAAAATTAAAAGAGAAATATCCACAATTCTTCATCCCTTAGAGAGAACTCATACCAATACCTTTTAGTGTATTAGTTAAAGCGAAAAAAATTGAAGAATAAATTATCTATTTT
>Ga0114931_10001563_pt1 | contig 29248 bp, 28 predicted proteins | sample 2SBtaG_FD_89579 | JGI IMG/M metagenome (GOLD analysis project Ga0114931, IMG submission 89579) | Deep subsurface microbial communities from Kolumbo volcano to uncover new lineages of life (NeLLi) - 2SBTROV14_V59a metaG | ecosystem: Environmental > Aquatic > Marine > Volcanic | place: Kolumbo... | reverse complement strand
GCCTTTTCCTCCGTTAACGCGCCGCCTGCTTCTATTGTCGCTTCATTCATTTCAATGAGCAGGTTTTTCATGCTTTTGGCCCAACGCTGGTCATCCTGTTCGTTTGCTCGTTCCAGTTTTCCGAGATGATGAGCGTTGCACAAACCACAATCAAAATCTGACAGCGGCCGAGGATCAATATCAATACCGACATGGTTCAGGGCCGGTGGTTTCTTTTTCATGATCGCACCTCCACCTAAGTGAGTTTCTATATAGGTGTCGTTCGGTTGCAGCATGGCAATGATGGGTTGACACAACCCGGAAGTTGCCTTCGATCCAAAATAACTGCTCATTCGTCGTCATCTCATGACTAAATATGAGCAGTATAGGCAGTCGGGGCTATGATGTCAAGTCAATAGTGACAACCATCTTGCTAAGCCACCTTGATAGCGATTAAAGCGCTGTGTGGTGAATTTGTGTTATTCAGGGAGGTGGTAGTTGCTGTTTTTGCGTGGGAGTTTTACATTGACACCTGAATGGTTACATAATTTTTTCATAAAGATTAATAATCAACATGTTATTCAAACCGGGTAAACCAGGATTTTGTAAACTCTTTTTTGTCAACATCTAACTCATGGATGCATCCGTCAGCGACGCATCTTTAACACTTTGGTTTTCAGCGGCAGGCCGCAACCATCGTCAAATTCCGCTGCTGCTTTGACACCGGCTTCCACCAGCGCTTTGGCGGACAGTTTTTGCTCGTAAAGGGCGTGCAGGGCGCCTAAGGCCAGACGCCGTCCGGAACCGATGGCCCAGTACGACTTGAATTCATTGACTTCGCGGTAGCTGCATACCTCGAAAATACCGTGTTCGTTGACGATCAGTACGCGCAATTGGCTTGACTCGACCGGTTGATCGTCATCTTCGTTCGTTTCGATAAAGTAATCGCTTTTCATTTTGCCGTGCAAAGCCAGCATAGTACCGTAGATGCTCATCCGGTCATGGAGTTGAAATAGATCTTTGTCGTGAATGGTCAGGTGCTCCATCATATTGGCAATCGCGGTCCATCCGGTCAGGCCGATCACGCTGGATTTGACGGTAAACAATTTGTTGGCGTCGCGTTTATGTTTAGATGATATTTTCAGTGAACCGAAAGAAAACTGGGTATCACAGCTGATGGCAACTTCACGGTTTTTAATGGCGGCACAGATGACAGACATGGTTGTTCCTGATCTTGGTATCCTATTGTATCAATTTCTAAAACCGCCGCCTAAACCGACCGGGGCGGTTTTATGGACCATCATACACGCATCGTATGCCGTGTAAACTCACCATATAATCCCATTGCCGCTTCTGTGTTACAAAATCCTGGATACTGCGAGCCAGGCAGGAAGCCGCCAAACCGATCAGGGGTAGGTGTTCACCGCCGTCACAAGTAGCCTGACCGGTATAGTCTTCACGGTCGGCGCTAAAGCGTTGATCCCATCGAATCATGGCGAATGCGCCGTCCGCGCTGGTGGCGGCATGAATCAACGGTAGTTGATGGCTTTTTGCATAGTCCGACAACAGTTCGCGGCCAGCGGCATTGTCCAAACAATCCACCGCCAGATCGGCGCCGTTTAACAGGGCGACAAGGTTTTCCCGGCATACGCGCACGCCTTTGGCCTCGCATTTTATACCGTAAAAGTTTGCTAATTGCATGGCCATGGCCTGGGCTTTGTTTTTACCCACCGATTGCTTGACATACGCCTGCACGGAAAGATTTTTAGATTCCACCCGGTCGAAGTCCACCAGCACCCAGCAAGCCTGAAAGTTGCGGCAAAAGCTTAGCGCGGTGGAACCCAAAGCGCCGACGCCGCAAAAAACGATACGCATGGTGTTTTCCTAGTTTAGTGTTTCATACAAGACGTGCCGTCAGAGGCTTGCCGTCGGGCAAGATAGAATCCTAGGCACCCCACGACACTAGCTCAATCCAAATGGCACTTTGGGCCGGAGAAAAATACAGCGGCCGCCGCTATCGGTGTCAAAGCGGTCAACCACATAGCTTGTAAAGGCGTGCTCGCCAATATTGGCAATCCGCAGCCCGGGCGCGGCACCGCTGCGAATCAATTCCACGGCGATTCGGCGAATATCGGCGTCGCTGGCCTGATAGTCCAGTTCCAGAGGTACATCCACGCTTAAACCGTTATAGGTAATGTTTAATCTCGCCATGCTTATGCTCCTTTGTTGTCGATATACCGTATGCTCATACCCGATGCCGATCGCATCAGGCCGGTCCACCAGGGTTCTAGGTGGGGTGTAAATACCCGTTCACCACGGCGTGCGATTATGCCTTGCGGTGTTACCACCGCATAGGCCAGGGTGCGTCCCAATGCGCTGTCCACGGCTTGCATGGTGGAAAGATCCTCGGCGGAAAAAAACAACCCTCCCAAGGGATGGCTATGAGCAATTTCGTCCAGTTGATCCCGCAGTTTCCAGATCATTTGCCAGCGTAGACGCGAATCCGGCAATGCCGTGGCATTGTCGGAAAAGTCCGCATACACCAGCGCGCCGGTGCGGGTAATTAAGAAACATACTTCCCGTTTCATCGTCTGGTGATATACAGTGCATTATCCTCGATGGCTTCCCGAATCACAGCGGGTAAGCAGTCCAGGTTCAGAGCCTTATCCTGGCCATCCAAACAGATCCCGGCATCAAATACCTGTAAGCTGTCGGCGTCCACGACACAAATAAATTGTTCACCCATAAAGCGAAAGCATACCTCCGCCATGGCATTTTCCAGCCGGCGTGTCGTTAACAGTACCGCGCCGGTATTGTCCAGCGCCGCACCGACTGTTTCCGCCAGATCATACTGCGCTCGGCGTGGTTGACGTCGGTTGACGCGAGCCTCAGCGTGCCAGGCTGATTGCAGGCGCCGAGCCTGCACACGGCGCCGCTCATCTAAACGCATCTGCTGCAATCGATATAATACGCGGCGTGCCGCCGATAAACCCTGTTCGGCGACTTCAGCACAGGCGCCGATAACTTCGCGTGGTGACAAGGCAATAGTGAGTTGCGCGGACTGTTGTTTGAGCACAGCGTAACCAAACGCCGCCCGGCATGATGCGGGAATGCTTTTGGTGCCTGCCAACGTCGACTCGTGCGCTAATGCCGCGCGGCATGCCGTCTCGGCATCCTGTTCAAAAGCCAGACTCTCAAACAACACATCGCCGCTGGGCCATCGCCTTGCGGTGCACGGTGAAAAATCGGCGGCTTGTTCCTCGGGCAACAGATGAACGGTCTCCACCTGCCGGCCACTCACGAATAAATAACCGTCGACCAGATGGCCGTGCAAAACCGGCAACTGACCCGGCAACTGACTTAAGTCGGGGACCGGTTCCCTGCGCAGCGCCCGGGCATCTCGGCCTTGCACTTCAAATCGCCACCAACCCTTTTCCACGCTGTCGGCGACACGCAAGCGCCTGCGCAAGGCGTCCACCCGGGTGCCGCCCAAATAGGGCAGCACCTCGATGGACGACTGGTTTAGAAATTTTCGATAGTCCATAGACTTTATTCACTGTTTAAGCATAACAACGGCATATTCATGACCCGTTCAACCAGGCCGAAACTCATGCTTCCTTGTACACGCGGTGCATCCAACAAGGCTTTTAACACGCGCGGTACTTGGTAGGGATCATCAAACTGATCCACCGCCACTTCACTAAACGGTACCCTCAATTGCGCTGCGCATTGCCTTACGGTGTTTCCCCGTGACCATGCCACGTTGACTAACAAAGCCATGGCATCCACCCGGTAACCGGTTTCGCCAAAAGCCTGGGCGAATTGGCGACCGTGTTCACCGGCTTCATCGCCGACTACGATGACCACCAGTTTAGCGGTGGGAGCAACCCGTACACCTTGCCGGTGCAATGCCTGCACCGCTGCACTATGCATGGTACCACCGCTCGCTTTAACCGCTTGCAGCATATGCTGTACGGCCGTCCGCGAAGGGACTTTGGGTTTTAACACCGTACCCATGGTGTCAAAAGTGGCCACATGCACTTTGTCCGGTGAAAACCCGGCTACAATACGTGACAGCGCTTCCTTCGACTGTTCGATGGCGCCTTGCATGGAAGAGGACTTGTCAATCAGAAACATCACCTGCAAATCCACGTCATCGCTTACCTCCGCCACCGCGTGGCGAACGGCGTGATCCGATGCTTGCTGCAGTTTTTCCTTTAATGCTTTGCTGCGAACGTTTTTCGCAATATTCAAAGCACGCTGGTCGTCGGCTTGTCGTACCGCCTGTTCCCAGCGGGCACGGATTTCCTGATCAGCCAGTAAGCCCAGTTCTTCCAAGGTTGGCGTCAGTTGGCGGATGTCACGGTCGGATAATCCCGGCAGCAATGCCACCATAATAGCCGGCGTCATGCCGACGGCTTTGGGTAACCGGCCCACCACTTCCTTGTATTTCAGGTTTTGCGCTACCACGGTTTCGCAGATTTCCGCTTCCGACAATCCATCGAAACGTGCCCGCTTTTGCAACCGCAGGTCGAACAATCCAACCTGGCGATGACCGTCCGGCGACTGCTTTTGCTTCCAACCCAAAACCGCAAAAAAGTTATCCGACTGCGGTCTGTAGCCGACCTTTCGGGCGATGTTTTTGATGGTTTCCTTGTAACCGGACGCGACCAAACCCTGCAACATGGGCAGGTTGGATTCACGCATGGCCAACCACCTACAGGCGGCTTTTTTCCAGCGTCCCAACGGCGGCTTGTTGGCGGCGGGATCGCCGAATCCGGCGTTCCGGTTTAACGCGGCGACCAGCGGGGATTCCAGCAATTGCGCCACCCGCCATACCGCTTTAGGTGTCATCATGCGGGGCGAGTTTCGTTGATAGTGCAACAGCATGGCTTCACCGATATTTCGATAGTCGTCATCCGAAAAGGCGACTGAACCGTCATCCTCGCGCACCGGTAAACCGCAGTAATCCTGCACCAGCATTAAGGCGCATGCGGCCACCTTCAGGTCACGCCAGTCGGTTTTCAACAGGGCGTAGCCGGCGAAATGGGCCATCAATTGGGGATTTAATTTATAAATCTCCAGCAGTTTTTGGTACAAGTTTGTCGCAGCGGGTACAAACAAACCGGCCGGCGCCGGGATACCGCGGTTGTCGCGCCGCCCGCGCCGGGCATGCCAAACGCCGCCGATGTTAATACCGGGACGGTTGTGCCATAAATGCGCTGAGCTGTTAAGCACCACATCCAGCATGCGTTCCGCCGGACCCATCTGGTCTTCGGGCAATGGAGGATTGTGTTGTGTCATGTTTTCACCTTACTATTATGATTTTTGTTTCGCTCGATGGTTGCCCATCCTCGCGCGTCAACGGCGTCGATACGGCGATGCCGCCGTAAAACATTGCACGGTTTTCGGCGGTTAGAAGTCAGATGACTTCCTTGGCTGCCGTCCAGCGTTAAACCGGTATGCGCTGGTATATAATACGCGCGGATATCCAAACATTTGGGTGCGTGTCCCCGTTGCGGTTCGCGACTTAGATGCGCGGGCGAATCAACACCTCAACGGGGCACGGCTTAAAAGGTAATGCCCGAGTGATAAAACCATCTGTTGCTTTGCTCATTTCAATTGAGTGCCTTTACCATTTGGCTACGGGTCCGTAGCGGACCCGGCGGGAATCGAACCCGCATGAATTGCGTGTAGGGTCTTATCGGCCGGGCATTAATAACCGAAGGTAACGGCGTATCAGTCCGCCACCCTTTATCATGCGTGTTCCCGTTGCCGTCCGCCAATCACCATTGCAGTGACCTTGCCTGCCGCGGCAGCGGGACACGACTAAACGATGCGACGTTCGGAACAAGATGTCCGCTTCGAGCCAAGGCCTGTACCGCCTTGGTATAACCGTCGTCGCGCCGGCCATTACCGGCCGGTTAATGCATAAAAGCGTTTCCGAGTGGTGAAGCCATGCGGTCTGGATAGTGACTCCAGCTCTGAGTATCAGTCAGTGCTTCTGTGCGTGTGTGGCCTCGCCGGCCGGAAACGCCATACCTTGTTTCGTACTACTTACCTTGTGGGCCTGCGCGGCCGGGCACATGATGAGGGGCATTATACATAGTCTTGATAAAAATACAAGTATATTGTATTCAACATGATGCTATGCTGTTCAGGCCATTTCACCGCGGGGCGCGACAGCGCATGAATGTACCGTTTACGGATCAAAGGATGACATCTGCATGGCGAGGGGTAAGCCGGGGCCTGACGCGTGGCACGCACGGCGCGGCGGGTGACGAAAGCCTACGTTAGCGTATGCTGAGGAGCCCGCGGGAAGTACGCACTGGTGGACAAGCGTCGAACGGGCCGCGGCGGATCATTGGCGTAACCGGACTGGGGCCGCGATGACTGCGTTGCCTTGACAGCAAGGCAATGGTTGACGCTGGTTACCCCGCACGGAGCACCGAAGGCGACATCTATTGAAAAAGTCGGCATGGTCATGCGCTTTGTTCGATGGCAGCACGGCACAGCTCGTCCACCTTTTTAAGCAATACTGGAATACGATGGAGTCCGTGCATCATGGCCACCTGGGCTTTAGCACAATCCAGCGGTACTCCCGCGCTTGTTATATACAAAGGGCGTGTGCTGCGGCCACGGCATAGCTGCGTTTCAACGGGAGTGTCCTTAAAGGCGCTTTTGGCCACACCGATTACCGGTGTACGTCGCTCAAGGGCACGATAAAGGTGGGCGCCCAAGCCCGCTCGGTTATGTTGACCCAGGGTTACAAAACCATCGATAACAATGGTATCCGAGACCAGTGCTAGCTCATGTAATACGGTCAGAATACAGGGTAACTCCCGTTTGTAGAATTGACCGGGCTCATAGGGCAGCACATGGGGTATCGGCAAGGTGATTTCAAGCGTGGGTTTGTGATCCGTCCAACCGTCAAATACCACCGCGGCGACCGCCGCCCGGTCGTTTTTGTAGTGTACGTCAATGGCAATTTTCGTCATCAAAAAATCCTGCCGGTTGGCCGGGTAGCTTATCACGTCTTGAAATGAATATATAACTCATGAATTCCGGCGCCGTTGGATTTCAGCGGTTCCTACGCTATTTTAGTTTCCAGTGGGCTTGTGCGCACGGCGGCAAAGCATGCCTTGACAGGATCCACGCGGTAGATGACGGCATGATAACTGTGTTTTCCGAAAATAGTGCCCCAACTAAGGGGCACCGTACTTGGGGTGGGGCGGGGGCGGGGCGGGTTAAGCTGCTTTGTTGCCGAGGTCATGATCATTGGCAACGGTTTGATCGGAACTTTGGTAGTACTGCGGCAGTTCATCTTCATTGACTTCTTCGGATTCCGCCGCAACGGTTTTTGAAGCCAAGGTGTTGACGTCAGCCAGCGCGTAAAAAGGATCCCATGCCATGATAGCGGTTAACATGATGGGAGCGGCCAGCAAGGAGGCCCAAAAGGCACCGTTGCCTACCAACACGGTGACGATTATGGTACCGCTCATACTAAAGCGGGCGACCCGGTCCAGCGCGCCGACGTTTGCGAAACTCCAATCTCTTTGTAACAGGTCGTGATCACCTGAATGTTTGGTACTGATACCCAGCAACGTATAAAGCGGATCCCATCCCACTATAGCGGTGGTAATAACCGGTATTGACGCCAGTATCATCAACGACCAATAGCCTAAAGGTGCGGGCTCGGATAGTAACACGCCAAGAATGAGAACGGCTGCCAAAATGCAGCGAAATTCCCGGTCCGTGAAACTGAGGTTTGGATTCATGACATCTCCTTGGTGATATCCTTATGTATCGCCATGTGCTGTTAACATGAAATCATTATCAACTTAGTGTGGATTTAAGTACAATTGATATTATGAATAATAACTATTGAAAAAATATTAAATTGTCCTATTAGGCGAGTTTATTTATATTGATTTTATTCACTAATTTTCGGGTGACATTTTATTCACTAATTTTCGGGTGACCCGGGGTAAGCCACCATACCTCATATTACTCTTCGTCGATTTACCGTCGGCAAACCGACACGGCAAGCACTATGCCAAAGGCAACAAACGGTCATAAATCGTGAGTTATGGCGCCGGAGGCCCAAATGAATTTACACCGTATTCGATAAACCGACTTCAATAGTTCGGTTGGCCACGCCGGTTTCTATTTACGCTGTGCGTTTCACAAAAAGGCTGTTTCAAACCCGCTGATCGGGGTAGACGTACCCTAATCATTTATGACGGCGGTAATGAAGCATGCATCCATGATAGGTGTCGGAGACGTGTCGGAGACGTGTCGGAGACCCAAATCGCATCACCGACAACCTCCACACCCTCCGGTCTATCGAGTGGCTTGCCGCCACCTTCGTGAATCGCGCCGACGGGTTTACGTGTTGAATCAAAAATGCGAAATTGATTATTACCCTGGTCGGTCACGTAAAGGTTTCCCTGCATACCGGATTAGCCGCTTGGGCGGGAACCAGGCCGCACGGTAGTACCACTAAAAGCGCCGGTAATCGCGATTGTCGTATCACGGTTTAGGCTTGTTTAGGCTGTATCCCAGCCTTTTTAAGGCTTGACCCACACGTTGTTCAATCTCCGGTCCAAGCCGTGCACCCCACTGCCGTCCGATGCGAATACTTTCACCGGCAAGTTTTGGCATTTCTTTGACGGTCTTGCGGCCCAGGTCAGATTCATAAAACGCAATCAATCCCTTAATATCGTCATGACTGAAATGTTTGTGATAAAGCTCGACGATTTGGCCAAGCAAGCCTTGCCGGTCGGCCACTTTTTCCTGCATGACTTCCATCACGGTTTTCTGCATGACGGTCATGGCTTGGGGCGAAATATCGGGACGGCTTTTTTTGACGGCTTGGGTCATTTGCGCGACCATGGCGCTGGCAATCTGCATGCCGATACGCGTTGCGCCGGTCATTTGCATCAAACGCTCGATGTCGGCTTTTTTGTCGTCCTGCAGGGGCGCCGCGTGTAAACCGGCGGTGAAACACAGCAGGGTGAGCGGCCAAATCCATTTTCGCGCGTAGGCTTGCATGTTGGTATTATAGCGCTATTGAATAGCGATGAAATAGTAAGGTGGGATCAATATGGCGGCTGTTGGTCGATTGCATCATGTCAGCGTTATTGTCACCGACACGGCAAAATCCCTGGATTTTTACAGGGATATTCTGGGTTTAGCCGTCAATGAGCAGCGTCCGGACCTGGGTTATCCGGGTGCCTGGCTGCAAGTTGGCGACCAGCAAATCCATCTACTGGAATTGCCCAATCCGGATTCCGCCATCGCACGACCATCGCACGCGGGCCGGGACCGGCATGTGGCATTTACGATAGCGAATCTGACGGAGCTGACACAGGCGCTGGACAAGGCCGGTATCGCCTATACGGTCAGCCACTCAGGCAGGCGAGCTGTTTTTTGCCGGGATCCCGACGGTAACGGTTGTGAATTTATTGAAAATAAGGCTTAGTCCATGGCATCGATTGTGGTATTTGGTATAAAAAATTGCAACTCCGTAAAAAAAGCACGCCGTTGGCTGGCAGATAAGGCTTTGGCGTACGATTTCCATGATTTCCGCGACAAGGGACTGACCCAAAACCGTCTGCAAGCCTGGATCAACAAAGCTGGATGGGAGGTTTTACTCAACCGGCGTGGCATGACTTGGCGGGGATTGAGCGAAAAAGACAAATCCGGGATTGACGAAAAAAGCGCCGTGAAACTTATGTTGAATAATCCCACTCTTATCAAACGTCCCGTGGTGGAATGCGCGGGCGATGTCATCGTCGGATTTGACGCGCAAACCTACAAAAAACGGTTGCCGTAGCAGTCCGGGTTATTGCGCTTGGTTGCGCTAGAACGGGCAATAGTAAAATAGACCATAGAATCGAGGTAGTTATATGTCAGTATTTAACGGTAGGGTGGTTATGTTGGTGGTGATGATGCTGGTTGTCCCGGTGATTCAAGCCGCCGACGCGGGCAATGGAAAGAAGCTCTATGACGCGAAGTGTTTCCGCTGTCATGACACCAAAATACATACCCGCACCGACCGCATCATTCATACCTATACGGATCTGGTCAACCGGGTAAAATTCTGTGACGCCCAGACCGAGGCCGGCTTTACCGCCCAGCAGCGCGACGATGTTACCGAGTATTTGAACAATACTTTCTACAAATATCCCAGGAATTAACGCCGTTTGGCGCCGGCATGTTTTTTTATTTCGGCAAGCCAGGCGGTCTGATCCGTATGAAAAACAGAAACTTTCTGGAAATGACGCGCCACGGAACTGTGCGGTTCAGATCACTACCGGGCGGATGTGAATCAGAAAAAATACGAGGGCGTGTCGGTGTGGGTGATTCCCCCACTGATTCTACCCATGCCGGGATACTTGCTCCGGGTAACCGCCGACCACTGACATTGCGGTTTGGCTCGGTAAAAACCGGAACAAATTACTGCTTGTCATAGGTTTTAACCCGTCCGGTTAAACTTCATTGGCCGTGGCGGATGGTTCGGCGGCGTCCGGCCGACCCAAAAACCGCCTAACGATATCTTTATAAAACGGTTGACTTCGCCAGTAGGCATTATGGGCCTTTCCCCAACGGGCATGCATATCCAGCAGGACATTATCTTCATCAGCAAGTTTGGAAAATACCAGGTGATCGCTGATTGGATCCCGTTTGGAATAATAGTTGACCCATTGAATATGATCGAGCATGGGCTGCAGCGGGGGCACCAAAGGAAACGGGTTATCCATGCGTAATTGGTGGGCGCGAAAGGAAAACAATTGGTCGATAATCTGGCGGCGGATATATTGTTCTTTTTCCACATGCTCGCGAAAAAAGTAGGCAATTTTATCCAGTGGTGAACCAAAACTGACAAAACCGGCCAAACGATCCAAACCAAAGTTTTCATCCGGATTCATATTGGTTTTGATATTGAGTTTGTTGATGGCATCGTAAGCGATGACCGAACCCAAGGAGTGCCCGCAAATGACGACTTTATCGTATTTATGCTTGCTTAGCAGATGTATAATGGCTTCGGTGGCGCCTTGCAGCACATTTTGCCGGATAGCGTAAGAAGCGGTTTTCTGATCCGTGCTGGTATAGATGGCGATATCGCTGATATGGGATATGACCAGGTGGGACACACTGTCGGCGAACCAACGGCGAATCGGCCGCGGCGGCAGCAAGCTAAACAGCCGGAACAAAAACAACACCCAGCGCCAGCGATACAGGTGCCAACTGTAAACACCGCCATGGCGTTGAAAGCGTTCGCGCAGTTCCTTGTTTTCTTCGCACAGGCGTTTGGCGCCGCCAAGACTCGAGCGTAACCAAGCCCAAATGTCCGACGTGCTGATCTTTCGTTCGGTAAAATGGGCCCAGTAATATTCACGAATGTCCACATAACCGTCGCCGTCCTTAGGGTGAATACGTAAAAAACTTTCCTGCCAGGGCCTGCCGGTATCGTCGCGTGCCTGCAGGGCATGGCTCAGAATGAGTTCACCATACTGTTCGCGCAATTGCTCCACCATGCCGCGGCCGAATTGATCCAGGGTTTCAAAAGGCTTTTGGCGGCCAATGCCGTGGATAACCAAAAAAGCGGTTTTTGTGTGTAGTGCCATGGGTTTCTTCGCTGCTATTCGTGTTGGGATTCTTCTTGCAGTTGACTTCGCGCCGAAGCGATGGCGAGGTTTACTTGTTCGGGCGCGGTACCGCCTTTACTGGTACGAGCCGCGAGGGAGCCTTCCAGGCTGAGTATGCCAAACACATCTTTTTCGATCAACACTGAGAACTGTTGTAATTCGGTCAGCGGCAGCTCGGCCAAATCACAGTTTTTACCGATGGCATGTTGCACGCTTTTGCCCACCACTGCATGGGCATCGCGAAACGGCAGGCCTTTATTGACCAGATAATCGGCCAGATCCGTGGCGGTGGCAAATCCCTGCTTGGCGGCGTCACGCATGTTGTCGCCGTGGGCTTGAATATGAGGCAACATATCCGCGTAGGCTCGCAGGCAGTTATGCAAGGTATCCACGGTATCGAACAGGACTTCCTTGTCTTCCTGGTTATCTTTGTTATAAGCCAGCGGTTGGCTTTTCATCAAGCTCAACAAGGCCATCAAGCTGCCGAAAACCCGACCGCTTTTGCCGCGCACCAACTCGGGTACATCGGGATTTTTCTTTTGCGGCATGATGGAGGAACCGGTGCAAAATCGGTCCGGCAGGCTGATAAAGGAAAACGGTTGTGACGACCATAACACCAGTTCTTCGGAAAACCGTGACAAGTGGGTCATCATGATGGCGGCGGCAGCGCAAAATTCCATGGCGAAATCACGGTCGCTGACCGCGTCCAGGGAGTTTTCACATAAACCGTCAAACGCCAGTAAGCCGGCCACGTAGTCACGGTCGAGGGGAAAACCGGTGCCGGCCAGTGCGGCGGCGCCCAACGGCAGTTTGTTGATGCGTTTCCGGCAATCGGCCAAACGCTCTTTGTCCCGCTGCAACATGGCGTACCAGGCCATTAAATGGTGTCCGAAGCTGACCGGTTGGGCAACTTGTAAATGGGTATAACCGGGCATGATGGTATGGGTATGGGTTTCGGCCAAGTCCAAAAGAGCGTACTGGCAACGACGAATTTGCACCAGAATGCCATCTGTTTCCTGGCGTAGATATAATCGAATATCGGTGGCAACCTGGTCGTTGCGTGAACGTCCCGTGTGCAGTTTTTTGCCGACGTCGCCGATACGGTCCACCAAACGGGCCTCGATATTCATATGCACGTCTTCCAACGCCACGGACCAGGCAAATTGACCGGTTTGAATGTCATTGAGGATACTTTGCAGGCCGTCAACGATCTTGTCCCGTTCGCCGGCGGTTAACACGCCGACTTTGGCCAGCATACGGACATGGGCGATGGAGCCGGTGATATCACAGGTCGCCAGGCGTTGATCAAATCCCACTGACGCGGTAAAGGCTTCCACAAAGGCATCGGTGGATTCGCTGAATCGCCCACCCCAAGGTTTGCCGCCGGATTGCTCGCTCATGCTTGGTCCATCACTTGCTGAACTGGAAGAATTGGCCAGTATAGTCGATAAAAAAAGGAAAGCCTAACCCAGGAAAGCATTGAGCCGTGTACCAAGCCAGGCCTGTTGACCCAAAGCACCTCGCCACCCAGGGTGTCATCCCCAATTTTTGTGCGTTGACCGAGCTGTTCACTCTGATGATCGGCGGCCAGCTATTGGCCCTGATCCTGACCATGGTGGCCAGTTGGCGGTGGCAGCATTTCTGGACCGACTTGGGCCTTATTTCGCTGTATGTGCAGTGGAACGTGCTGGTGGTGGCGGGTATTTTATGTGCCACCCGCCGATGGCTGAACACGTGTACCGATACCCAGGCCAGTTGGGCCGCGTTTGCCGGTATGACCGTGGTATTGGCAGCGTTGACCGAAACGGCGTATTACCTGAACAGTCAAATTGACGCCAATTTACTCGAACACAGTGCTTTTTTTACCCGTAGCATGGCGATCGGGGGGGTGGTGGCGGCCCTCAGTGCCCGCTATCTGTATGTTATTCATCAGTGGCGCAAACAAATTCAGGCCCAAGCCAATGCTCGTGTACAAATGCTGCAGGCCCGAATCCGCCCCCACTTTCTTTTTAATTGTATGAATACCATTGCCAGCCTGACCCGAACAGAACCCGCCAAAGCCGAACGGGTGGTGGAGGATTTGTCCGATCTGTTTCGGGTTAGCTTGGCGGATAACGCCAAACGCCAGCCGTTGGCCCGCGAACTGGAACTGGTGGAGCGCTATTTGAATATTGAGCAACTGCGCCTGGGTACGCGCTTGAGCGTGGATATGGTGGTGGATGCTCCCCTGGATGCCATGCTGCCGCCGTTGATACTCCAGCCGTTAGTGGAAAATGCGGTTTTCCATGGCATCGAACCATTAGCCGGTGGTGGCACGGTGCAGATCAGGCTGACCCGTCAGGGCGGGAACATAGCGATGACGGTACAGAACCCGGTGGCAAGCGGTTCCGGCCCTCGGGGCGGTGGAAACCGGGTCGCACTGGAAAATATTAAAGAACGCTTACAGCTTTGGTATGGACAGGCCGCTAAAGTAGCTATAGAACCGGACAACGGGTGTTTTCGGGTGAAGTTATTAGTACCTTATGAATCCGTCCCAGCGTAAAACAGCATTGATCGCCGACGATGAACAGTTGGCGCGCAGTCGCCTCAAAGATCTGTTGGTCGAAATGGGGTATGAAGTCGCCGCTGAAGCGGAAAACGGCGAATCCGCGTTGGCGCAATGTTCGGATCTGCACCCGGATATTGCGTTGTTGGACATTCAGATGCCCGGCATGACCGGGTTGGACGTGGCCAAAGCGCTCGGCACCATGAGCGCCCCGCCGCTGGTGATTTTCACCACCGCGTTTGACCACTATGCTGTACCGGCGTTTGATGTACATGCCGTGGACTATCTGTTAAAACCGGTGCGCAAAGAGCGTCTGCAGCAGGCCCTGGTCAAGGCTCAGCAGATGCAGTCGGTTCGCACCGAAGCGAATTCCGTTACCGAAGCCGGTCTAGGCCGGGCGCGCACCCATGTTTGCGCCAAGTTACAGGGCAATGTACGTTTGATTCCCGTGGATGAAGTGGTTTATTTCCGTGCCGAGGATAAATACATTACCGTGCGGCATTTGGGCGGCGAGGTTATTATCGAAGATTCGCTGAAAAAACTCGGTGAAGAATTTCCACGCCGGTTTTTACGCGTACATCGCAACGCTCTGGTGGCAAAATCCTATATTCTGGCCCTGGAAAAAGACATGTTGGGGGCGTACCAACTGCGCTTGCGCGCAATTGAAGACAAAGTGGAAGTCAGCCGGCGCCATGTCAGCCAGGTACGCAATGAAATGAAACGGCTGTGAGCCCAAGCTGGTATTGACGCTTAGCCAGGAAATCGTCCGTGTCATCGTTGCAATCCCCATAGCCGATACTCCAGTGTGATCAAGGTGTGCCATGCAAAACCATGCGTGACAAATCGCTGGCGATTTTTATAAAAATAGCGGCTACGAGCGGTGCTTGCCTTTTCATTCCAGTCGCTACGGTTTAAGCTGTCAGTTTTCCAGGCTGCATTGAAAACCATGACGAAACAACTGCGCATCGCAACCCGTAAAAGCCCGCTTGCCCTGTGGCAGGCGGAGCATGTGAAATCCCAACTGCAAGCACAACACCCGGGCCTGGAGGTGACCTTGGTTCCCATGACCACCAAGGGTGACAAGATTCTGGATGTTCCACTGGCCAAGGTGGGCGGCAAGGGACTTTTTGTCAAAGAGTTGGAGCAAGCCCTGTTGCAAGGCGATGCCGATATCGCCGTGCATTCCATCAAAGACGTGCCCATGGATTTTCCCGACGGTTTATTCATGCCCACGGTATTGAGACGGGAAGATCCCTATGACGCCTTTGTGTCGGCCAACTACGCGGATCTGGAACAATTACCGCAAGGCGCCAAAGTCGGTACATCCAGTTTGCGCCGGCAGTGTCAATTACTGCAATGGCGAAGTGATATTCAGTTATTGGATTTGCGCGGCAACGTGGGTACCCGGCTGGGTAAGCTGGATCAGGGAGATTACGATGCCATCATTTTGGCCAAAGCCGGCTTAATACGGCTCGGCAATGGCGGGCGAATTAGCCAAAGCGTGCCTGATGATATTATTTTACCGGCTGTTGGCCAGGGCGCCATCGGCATCGAATGCCGCCGTGACGACCAGGAGACCCAGCCATTGTTGGCGGTGCTGAATGATCCGCCCACCCATACCCGGGTAGCCGCGGAAAGAGCGTTTAATCACCGTCTCAATGGCGGTTGCCAGGTGCCCATCGGCGGCTTTGCCGAGTTGGAAAAGGATACGCTGTTTATGCGTGGGCTGGTGGGCAAAACCGATGGCAGCGAGATTATCAAGGGATCGATCAGCGGCCGTCCGACGGACGCTGAGGAATTGGGGACCGTACTGGCGGAGGACTTACTATCCAGAGGGGCGGACAGGATACTAAAGGAATTGGGGCTTGGTTTGTGATTTAAAAGGCGCCGGTGTGTTGGTGACCCGTCCCGCGGAGCAGGCTGCCGGGTTAAGCCAACTGATCAGCCTGGCCGGTGGCGAACCGGTGGCATTACCGGCATTGGCCATTGCCCCAGCTCAAGACACCGCGGCGATCGCCGAAGCCATCAGCCATCGGGCGGCATGGTCCATCGCCCTATTTATCAGCGCCAATGCGGTGCGCGCCGGTTTACCCCGGCTACAAGCGGCCGGTGGTCTGGTTGCTCAAACCCGGGTTGCGGCGGTGGGTAAAGCCACCGCGCAAGCCCTAAGTCAGGCCGGCATCAAGGTGGATATTGTGCCCGGTCAGCGTTTTGACAGTGAAGCCCTGCTGCAGGACCCCGCCTTGCAGGATATGGCGGGAAAAACCGTGGCTATATTTCGGGGCGAAGGCGGTCGGGAATTACTTGCCGAAACCTTGAGCAATCGCGGCGCCCGTATCGAATATGTCCAAGTTTATCGCAGGGTTAAACCGTCGCTGTCGGTGACGCCGGTCGTAAGCCGCTGGCGTAACGGCGGTATTCATGTGGTCACCGTGACCAGTAATGAAGCATTGCAGAACTTATTCGACATGCTTGGTGACGATGGACACAATTTGCTGCGGCGCACCCCATTGGTGGTTATCAGCGAACGGGGTCGCCATCAGGCTGCCGAACTGGGTATACGGCAAGTGAGGGTCAGTAAACAGGCTGGTGATGAAGCGATTTTACAGGCGGTATGTACCCTGCTCGGGGACAAGTCGCGGGAGGACAGTGGTGAGTGAACAGGGCAGTCAAACAGTGGACGAAGGCAAAGCTCTTGCGACCAGCCATCCAAAGACGAATGCCGAAACGGATGGAGAACAGGCCGTGCGGATGGGATTGAAAATCGGCAGAGCCTACCATTTCGCCTTAATGGCGGTTTTTTTTGCGGCATTGGCCGTGGGTGGCGGGTTTTACCTGTGGATGGAAATGAATCAACTGCAAAAATACGCCTATGCCGAGGGCGGTATCCAGGATGTGGGGGGTATGCGCGATGATATACGCCAATCGCAAACCCAGCTTAGCGGATTACGTATGCGGTTGGATGAATTGGTGAATATCGACAGTCAAATAGCCAGGGTCACCAATGAGGTAGCCGCGTTAAAAGGCAATTTTACCGAACTGCGCCAGGGTACCCATGAACAGGTGCAGCAGGCGCAAACCGCCGCGCAAACACTGATTGGGGAAAAATTGGGCGCACTGGAGTCCCAGCTTACGCAGGCCCATGAAAAGCTGGCGCAAACCCAGGGTGCTGTTGGCGAAATGCGCGACCAGGTTACCAGCAAATTGGCGGTGCTGGAAAAAGACCAGATTCAATTTCAAAACCGTATCCAGGAAAGCGTGGCTACCGTGGAAAAGGAGCTGATGCGCAGCCAAACCCAGCGGGTGTTGGCGGAAGTTGAACACTATTTAAAAGTAGCACAACAGCGGGTTCAGGTGGAAAAAGAAGTCCGTGCCGCGGAAAACGCCTTGCAAGTCGCACTGACCCGCTTGAATGAGTTGTCCGACAGTGAATACGGCAAACTACGTCAAACCATCAGCGATAATCTGGCCGCGCTGCGGGCAGTCAAGCAAGCGGACATAAGCGGCATTGCCAAGCGTATCGGGGAACTGCAGGCCGGTATCGATAGCCTGCCTATCAAAGGCATGGAAAAACGCTTTGCTTTGGCAGGAGGCGAGGAGGAACAGGCGAAGGGCAGTGTATGGGATAAAACCCTGGCCAGCCTGCGGCGGGGCTTGCACAAAGTTGTGCACATCCGCCGTCAGGACGAGCCGGTAATGCCATTGCTGGCGCCGGAGCACAGTTTTTTTCTCTACCAAAACATACGCTTGAAATTGGAGGTCGCGCGGTTGGCACTGTTAAAGCGGGATCAGCCGGTCTATCGAGACAGTCTGCGGAACGCTCACCAATGGGCGCGGAAATACCTGGCTGCCACCGCGGCCAGCGAGCAGGTGATCAATTCCCTGCAAAGCCTGGCTGGGCTTGATATCGACCCGGCTTTGCCGGATTTGGGTAACGCGTTGCAATTGCTGCGCGATGACAGGCAAACAACCGTATCCGCGCAACAGGCGGCCAAGCCATGAAGCTACTTTTTATATCCCTGTTTGCGGGTTTAGCTATTGTATTATTGGTCAAAGACTATCCCGGTTATGTGCTGATCAACTATCCGCCCTGGGTCATGGAAACGGCGCTGCCCATATTTATTCTGCTTTTGGTGGTGTTGTATTTTGCCGTCAATTACCTGGTCCGTATTGTCAGTACGTTTCTCTTTGTGCGTGAAAAATGGGGTTCCTGGCGAAGGCGGCGGCAGGGATTGCGAGCCCAGGCGGCTTTTGCCCAAGGGTTGCTTAAAACCTGGGCGGGGCGTTGGGTGGAAGCGGAAAAACTGCTTACCCGAAGCGCCACCAACAGCGCCTATCCCGCCCTGCATCTGTTGGCGGCGGCCCATGCCGCCCAGCAGCAAGGTGGATTCAGTCGCCGCGACCGATATTTGAATGCCGCCAAACTGCATGTTAAGGACCAGGACCAGCTTGTCGTGGACATTATCCGGGCGGAACTGCAGATGGAAAGCGGTGAATTGGATTCGGCGGAGAAACAACTGCGTGGCTTGTATGAAAGGGCACCAAAAAACCTCCGAATTATGCGATCACTTGCCCAGGTTTATCATAAAAAGCAGGACTGGGAACATTTGACCGGCTTAATGAAAACCCTGCGTGATCAAAAAATCGTCAACAGATCGGAATTCCAGGCTTTGGAAGTGGAGGCTCACCGCAGCTTTTTGCAGCAAATGCTGGACGCCGACGAGCCGCTGGCAGTGGCCAATGCATGGATCGGCGTACCGTTAAAGCTGCGCGAGCACGAACGTATTCTACCCTTGTATGTTCGCAGCTTGATTGCCCAGGGGGAAGGCAACAAAGCCGAGCAATTGCTGTATTCGGCCATCAAGCACAACTGGCAGGACATTTTTATTGAATTATACGGCTTGACTCGCAGCAACAACTTAAACAAGCAACTGCATCGATTGGAAACATGGTTGCAGGGCAAACCCCGGCATACGGTACTGTTACAGGCGGCTGCGCGAATCTGCCTGGTCAGCAAATTATGGGGAAAGGCGCGCAGTTATTTGGAGGCTGCGGTTGCCATTCGTCCCAGCCAGGAGATGTATAAAGAATTGGGAGACCTGTTGGAGATGATGGGTGAAACGCAGGCCGCGGTGAATTGTTACCGCAGGGGCCTGGCCTTGGCGGTGGGTGAAACCGTCAACGTGAATGGCCGCGGCGTGCCTGAACGGGAAGTGCAATTGATGGGTGGCAAAGCGCGTGAAAGCCTGCCGGATTCGTTGGATGACAAGCGACTTTTGGCCAGCCAGAGCGAGGATTAAGCCACGCCATACCGGCTTGGATTAGGACCGGCGTGTCTGGCCGGCGTGTCTGGCCGGCGTGAGAAACCGCCGGGCTTACATCCAAATTTCTTCAAGCATCTTGCAGTCTTCGGCCTTGCACTCCACCTCGTCGTCGGGTGGAGGCAATGAAGCGCAGGCGGTGATGCCGGTTATCCAGACGATCAACACGATGCGAAGTATACAGGATACACAAGGCGCCACGTATGTTACTCCAATAAAGCTGGGCTCCATGGTAGCCAAACTGCCCGGTTCCGGCAAGTACGCCAGCGTGATGACTTTTTGTCTTTTAGATTCAACTACTTTAAAATAGCCGTTTTTTCGGCAAGCCGTCCTGGTGCGGCCGGTTCAGGGAGACAACATGGCGCAATTTCAAAGTGAGCTAAACGAATTTAAGCGCGGTGTGGAGGAAATTCGCGAAGAACTGGAAGATACCAAAGACCGGTTGGAAAACGCGGATGTCGAAGACTTCCTCCATCGCATTGTTGCCCATATCAGTGACTTTGCTTACCTGGCTGAAGGCGCGGACGAGATGCAACTGGAATTTCTCAATCAGGAGTGGCCCAGCGAAGCGATTGCCGAACTGCGCAGGGATTTCCGGCTGCTGATTTCAAAAGTGGAGCCTGAGTTCCGGCAGATTTTTAAACTGGAATTGTCGGAACTGCTGTCGCGAATCAAATACTATGTGAAAATTCCCGACAAAAGCCAGCTTGCCGTGAAAAGCGATGCTGCCGTGGAAACGGTAACGGCCGACGAATCCCATGCTTTGTATGACCCCATTGTTCAAGCCCAGGGTGAAAAACAAAAAGAAAAACTCTACGAACATTTCAAGGAATGGGCCCTGTCGCCCTATTGTGAACAAATGCTTTATTTGCTGGTTTTTGCCAGCCAGTCGTGCAGGATTGATGACGGTAGTCTGGTGATTGATTTTAAGCACAATGCACGGTCCATGACGGTACGTTTCGGCCAGCCTTTTCAAGGCCATTTTAGTGAAGCGGATTTATCATTTCCGGTATCGTACAAATCCACAGTTGCCATTCACAATGCGGTGAGCAGCGATCACTTTCAATTCAACGGCTATCATGACGGTCCACAAAGCCGGTTCGACAGTGCCGGTGCCGGCGCCGACAGCAAACGGTACAAGGGGTTTTTCGATATCGGGCAGGACAGCCTGTTGTGGGATTTTGCGTCGAAAAACGTGCTCGGTGAACCCCTGATGGTATTGCTACCGCAAGGCGCATCAATTGCAAACGCTATCACGGTTCCCACACAAAAGCTGGTACCATTTGGTGTCGGCGGACTCTTATTGCGCGTGATGGGCGCGAAACTTTTCCCCAACACATTGTTATTTAAACCGTTTCAAGTGATTATTTGATTCGGCAATTATTATTTGCCGGATGGGTGTTTTTTGCTATCATCTAAACGTATTAAATAGGGCGATTAAATAACGCTCGACGATTATAAAAACACTCGGGGGTTGTTGGTGAAATACGCTTTAGGCATTGTTCTATGTGCCATTGCCGTCGTCAGCGGACTATTGGCCACCATTCAACGTCACGATTCTGATGTTGAAAAAGTCATTCTTCGGCCGTCCAAAACGGTCGCTACCGAAAAAAACGCCTATTTTCAACTGCTCGGTCTGTTCGCCGCAGCCGGCGCCGATCCTTTCCAGCAAGGTAAACAACTGGTAGTCGATTATGAGGAATCGTTGATCGACACATCCACCACGGTTTTAGCCGATAATAAAATCAGCAAGATTACTGTCGGTCCGGCAATTCGATGCGACATCGTCGAATTATGTGTGCACGACGTGCAGATGGCGCCTGTCAAAGTGCGCGACCTGCTTAAACAATACGCCATAGTGATCATGCGCTACGGCAAACTGGCTGACTATGACGGCTTTTATGCCATCGTCAAACCGGCATTTGAAGAGCCGACCGTGGCCATGCACGAGCTAAAAAACCTCCATCAACTTCTGCTGGTGGAGCTTACTTACCTGCACATACAGGGTGAACCGGCGCGGGCGGCGGAAAAACTGCAACGTTATTTGGCGATTGCCCGCCATATCCTAACGGCCACCGACAATGCCATGATGAAATTGGTCATGAGTACCCAGTACGGCGCCCTGTTGAGGCTGACTTCCGTATTATCAGACAGGCGTGGTGACACGTCACGATTGGCATCGATTGTGCAGAACCAATTACCGTTTACCACCGCCGAACTGTCCATGAGCCGGGCGATTGGACGCGATTACAGTCTGGCTAAAAACTACCTGATGAGTTTATACGGGGACAAAAAAATCGCCGACACCCGCCAGCTACAGGCCATAACCCGTTATTATGACCACCAATTAGCCATCGACCGCATGAGTTTTGCGGCGCTCAATCAATTTCTAAAATCCAACGCGGAAGAACCCGATTTTACAACGCCGCATGATGTCATTGATCCCCTGTTGTTAAAGCAAATGGTGGTAAAAAATTATCCGTCCTATGTGGCAACCGTTCGCAACAACGGATTGTTACTGGATTTGCTAAAACTAAAAATGCGGGTCATCCGTGAAAAAATCGACTTGGCGAAAATGGCCGAGCTGATCAAGGAATTCAATAACGGGCGATCGTCGGAATTACCGCCGGTTCAGTGGCATGCAAAACACAAAAGCCTGTCGGTACGAGGCGTGGCCGAAATCAATACCGCGTTGATGCTAAAAATCAAAGGCTAAACCGGCACCTCACCCGTTTTGTGTTTTACGAGCGGTCTGACGGTTGGAGGGTGATTGCCAGCCTGATTTTGGTTTGAAAATTCTGCTATAATCGTTAAGCTCACCCGAAACACCCCATGCACCAGAAGTATAAAGACGAGTTTATTATGAATTGCCGATGGATAGTTTTAAGTGCTGTTATTCTCGGATTGCTGGCTTGCAGCGATGCCGCCAAACAAACCAAAAACCGTGCGCGGTTCACCATCGGTGGTGCCATCACCGGCCTCGGAGGATCCGGCCTGCTGCTAAATGATCACGGCAAAGACGTATCGTTTATTATCCGAAGCGACGGGTCTTTTGAGCTTGACACCACCTATGCAGCGGGTGACGAGTACGATATAAGCATCGCCGCACAACCCCAATCCCCCAGACAACATTGCGCCATTGCCAATAACCTGGGCAACGTGGCCGGTGCTAATGTGGACGACATAAAAATCGTTTGTGAAAACGCCTATACGGTCGGCGGCCAGGTGATCGGATTGCAGGCAGGGGAAAAGCTTGGGCTTAAACTAAAAATTTACCGTACCAATATTGTCACCGGTGAACAGCAAAGCAGCGATGAATCCATCAGCGTCGGATCAGGGCCCTATCGTTTTGAGGCCCTGACATTGCAGGGCCGGCCACTTGAAATCAGCTTGGATGTATCCGAGGCGGGCGATAAAGTGTGCCTGATCGATGGGGTGTTGCCGGAAACAGTTGAACAAGACATCGATACGGTTCAAATAGTGTGCGCTTTTGAATTCAACAAAGTCGCTGTCGGCGAGGTAACCCCGCTGTACGCCGCCGCCCCCGACTGGAATGACTACGTACAACCGAGCGGCGAGGCTTGTGTCGGCGATGAAGCGGATCTTAACGCATGCTTCCACGCCGGTGATAAGCGTGAACTGATCATTTCCTTGGAAAACAGTTGTGAAGGCGCGGTTATCAGTGACCAATTGGGAAAATTTCGCTGGCAATGCGTGGAGGAGGGAGGCACCATTCATATCCGGTCCGAAGGCTTGGTGCCGGGCGCCGGATTACGAGACCTGATTGATTTCACAACCGTGACACCCGCTTGGCGCGATAATAGTGTTAAAGTGCGCAAAGGCAATACCATTTATGATTCCCAGGCCGGGGCATGGTGGGGTAATGCGTTTTTAACGTATCCCGCAGCACAGTTGCTCGACCAGACGGATGTTATTTATGTGGTGACCGAAAACCAGCAATCCGCCCATATACCTTTGCAAGCCAGCGGCGCTGCACTGGTAACGGCGCCGGGTATTGTTATCAAAGGCAACGGTGTGGTGGACGAGGGTGCGGTATTTACCGTCAATGTCCGGTACGTCTGGGTCGAGGCAAACATTGTCAACAACGGTGAAAACGCCGGTATCAACCTGGTCAATACCACCTTTTCCATTGTGCACGGGGTATCGATGACCAATAACTATCCCGACCCCGTGTTTAGTGCAAAAGGCGTGTATCTGCAGAACAGCGCCAATATCATCGTGCGCCAAAGCAGTATCGAAAAAAGCGAGCATGCTGTCTATATCGAAAATTCCAAAAACAATGCCATAAGCGATAATCATTTCACGCGCAATGCCCGCTCCGTTGTAAACCTTCAGTCCAGTGACCGAAACCGGTTTTTTAACAATACCGTCGTCGATGACGGCGCCATCAGTGTAACCGGTGGAATCGGCAATCATTTTTCTGATTTTGACATGGTGCGCAGCGGCGGTATCAGCCTAACCGGTGCGGATGCCAATGTATTTAAAAACATCACCATTGCCGAAGGCGGTAAAGGGATTGGTGTGGATTCCGGTTCCGGCAATCATTTTGACCGCGTGCGCCTGATCAATAACGCATCGGCGTTTTACCTGATTAATGCCACCGGCAATTCGTTTACCAATATACTGATGCATGCCAACGCCCGGATCGGGCGTATGGACAGTCATTGCGAGAATAATGTTTTTGTCAATATCACCGCCGCCAATAACAACGGCGGATGGTCGGTGGAATTCAATAACGCCAATAATTATTTCGGCAATATCGCGTTGATCAATAACAGCAGCGGATTTACCCTGGATGGCGCGAATGTTAACTTGCTGGAAAACGTGGTCATCGCCGCTTCCGGCGGTACCGGGTTGCATCATCTACGTACGCAGGGCAACCTGTTGCGGGATGTCCGGTTAATTTCCAATACCACCCAATGCGCGATTGACGCCGCGGTCGATCCGGCTTTTACCGTGGATGTTGACGGTAACTGCCTGGTCGGCGGTGTACCGATCAACGTGGATGACGCCGGTTTGCTGGATTCGCTTGTACTGGGCCCGCTAAGCGCCAATGATTCCGTCAACGCGACCTTTGCGATTGCCGGCTTTAACGACAACGGCAGCGCACCGTATGACCAGATAAGCGACTGGAGCCGTTTTGAAAATCCGCACCGGGCATGGGGACTCGACAGTACGGGCAATATACCCGACCCCCAGTCGTTGGGGCCGTGTCAGTCGGGTAATTGCCGGATTTGGGATTTTCAGTTATCGGTTAATTCCTCGTTGTTGAATACCGTCAATCGCCTGCCGGGATTAAAACAACACCGTTGGGCCGCCGCCGATGAAAATATTTGTATCAGCCAGTCGGGTCAGTGGCTGTTAAAGCAAGGATCGACGGTGGATTACGAATGCGTGGTGAATTATATGCCGCTGGCCCAGGAAATTATCGATGACGGTATCGGTAATGACAACGGACTGTGCGAGGGCGGCGAAACCTGTTTATACGCCACCAACAGCGGTGTCTATCAGGGCCATGGAGATACCGAAGCCTTGACCGGTCTGGATGGCATCCATTTGATACGTTATCTTAGTAACGGTATTTAGTGCTGCATTGATCTGATTTTCATCATGGCATTAAACCAGCCGTATTAGGTTATAGGTTACACCAATCCCAAGCCGCGTTCCCGGCTCTTGGGGTTGGATATCAGAAAGAAGCATCGCGGAATCCGAAAAAAGTCCTGTCCCACATATGGTTCGACGTAATGAGTCGGCTTTGCTGGTACTGCAACCTCGTAAAATTATGCATCTTAGTGACGGTACTTCACGGAGCACCGGAATATGGACCCGCATGCCCATCCATCCCGTAGGTAAAATACGAGTGACAGTCTTAATCACTACGAGTGTTATTTACTTACACGCGCTGTTGAATTCAATTCGCGTTAAAACCATTTTACATATAGGGAGATTGTTATGAATAAATTTCTTCAGTTTTGTTTGGCCCTCACTGTTATCTTAACCAGCTTACCGATATATGCCGTTGTTGGTAACACCTATAGCGCTACAAACTGTAAAACGTATGACAATTCTACAAATATTCTACGGACTTGGGGTGTCATCGCTCCCACACCAAATACATCCATTGGCGTGGAGTGCAATATCACCCGGCCAACTTTGAATTTTTCTAACTTTGATGTTTCTGTGTTTGTGTATGACGGAAATACAACGAAAAACGTTAGCTGCAATTTGGTAAACGAAGTAAACTTTCATTACTATAGTGACTATGCCACCAGCACAAAAGAGAATTTCAATACAATTCAACTCAGCTTGAAAGGTGTATCTTCTCAACCGGAGTCAAATTTGGTTCTGCTGTGTCAATTGCCTGCGCACACTACACTAAATGGTTATTACGTTAAATCATACTAAGCGGTAAAGGTAAAACATGCGAAATGTACTTTTAGTGATATCGATTTGTGTATTGGTTAATGTGCTAAGTTTTGCAACAGTTACCATGTTTGGATGGGGGAAAAACCAATACGGGAACCCTCCTCTTGAGTTTCAGGCAGGCGCAAAAATAAGTCAAAGCAGTAGTGATGCTCAAGCGAATAAAATTTTCAAATTTGAAAATAGGTTGGCAATCATGAGCAAAAAAATTCAAGAACTTTCAAATAGGTTAATTGTTCAATACCCGTCCGAGATCAGTTCGGTTAAAACCACCAATCAAGCTCACGCTCCCGGGCAAATACCCATTCAAAAAGAAGATAACGTTATTCCAGTCAACCGCTTCCAAGCGATGGAAACCGCGCTTGAAAATGAAGCCTATGACCCTGAGTGGGGATCCGTTACTGAAAATAGAATTGCTGAGCAATTTGCCTATCTGGCCGATTATGGATCCAGTATTTCCAGTACGCAGTGCAAGACCACTATATGCCGCATTGAAGTATTTCACAAAAACAGTGATTATGCCCGCCGCTTCATTCGGGAGTTTTCGCTTAAACTTGGTTGGCAGTCAAGCGCTTCCTCGATTAAATTGGTGGACAATGGAAGTGGACAATTTATCACTAAAATATGGGTAAAACGCAAGGCACCTATGCATGAAAGTTAATTCTTGCGAGAATTGGCGAAAAAGGCATGCATCTGACATTGACTGAATGGAATCGCACCCTAGGAAGACTTGAAAATGAGGATTATCGGTTTTGAATGCAGTACGATTGAATGGTAAGCAATTCTCGATAATCCTCAACAGGCTGTTTGGAGCATACATATAATTGCAGCCGCTTTGAAATGCCGCGCCTGGCCGGTCGCTCGGCAGGCGTTTTGCCCGATCCCTGGTCGCCGAGACAGCGTTGGTCGAATGCCGCAGGGGACGTAGTCTGGCGGTTTTTTCAACGTATATATATGCCGTCTCTGCATGGGTTGCGTACAGACCGGATACAGCCATTTTTTAGCTTGCCTACTATCCCGCGGCAAATCCACCGACCCTTAAATAAGTTATTCCGCCGCCGAAATAAGCCTTATTGCGAACTGTCCCGTTGCAAGGCCCTGCTGACCTCCACCATAGCTTTAAAATGATGCTCATCCAGCGGAGCGCTGCCCAGCACCTCAAGCAATTGCGCCAGTTGTTTTTCGTGCGTGGGAAACCGGATTTGAAAATAGCGGGCTTGGCGAATAAGAAAATTATGCAACCGAATCATGACCACGGTATCGGCCATGGCGCCAATCAGCGAAATATCCACCAACCATCCCGCCCAATGAAATTGCAGGCTGGCCTGTTTACCCGCCGCGGCGGCATAAGCGGTCAGTTCTTCCTGTAGGGATTTGAACAAATAGACCATGTTTCGTTTATCGTCGCGGTCCATGGCCTTGGGTAGATTGTCCATGATCAGTTCGATACGTTCATTACTGGGTAAGGCGGCTTGAATGGATTTAAGGTGTTGTTTGGCCGGCACCAGTTGTTTGCTGATGGTTAAAGCCACCGATTCGGCGTACAGTGCACCCAGCCGGTAAAAAGGGGGGGTGCCCGACTCCAATGGTACCGGATTGGACAGCACCCAAGGGCCGATGTCCGCGGTGCGCTGGATACGGGACTGTACACTGATTGAATCGAATTGTATCGGTGTATCTTGATTCGCCAGCATGATTGCAGCGACAATAAACATGACAATGATAATGCCTTGTGCAATGCGCAGATACAGCCAAGAATACGACTTCCAGAGACTTGATAATGTTTGCATAGGGCGCCAATGATAGCAAAAAAGCTCTGTGACCGGTGATATTAGCGAACCGGTGGCGGAGGGGAGCGCTGAGCATGCTGAAAAACTGGGTTTTACAACGCTTGACACGTTTGGAGAGCTTGTGTGCCTTTTTTTTAATCATTAGTTTTTTCAGGCCCTGGATCCAGATTGGCAACACCGGTTTCGCTCCCTATGATTTAGCCCACAAACTTAAAGCCTTGCACGCAGCGCTGAATTTACTTGCCGGGCAAAAGCCGGTGCAGGATCCGCCGTTTTATCTGGCGTATTTGTTGTACTTGTTTCCGTTGGCCTGTATTTGGGTTTTGTTTTGGAGCGTGAAACGACTCTCCAAGCGGATTTGGCCCGTTGTGATCGTGCTGGCCATGCCGTGGACCACCCTGCTGGTGGGTACCTACCGTTTTGGTGTCTCGGCCATGGAAAGCATGACGTTCACGGCCATGGGCGTTTTGATCGTTACGGTACTGATGTTATTGGGCGCCATGGGTGTGATCGAAGTGCCCACTTGGTGGCGTAGTCGCGATAATGACCGGGAGTCCCGTTTTTAAGCCGAGCAGTCATCCACCGGAATCCGGCGCGCCATGAGGTACAGTGTGCACGGCGATTGCCGCTTGCCGGTGCATTGTCTATACTGAATATCACTACAACTGTGATAAAACAGGGCTAAAAAAATGAGTTATTTGAGGGGAGCGACCGGGACGCTTGCGTCGATCACTATGTTGCTGGTATTGGCGGCGTGTGACGACAATGCTAAATCTTCATCACCCACACTGGCCGCGCATCCGACCGCAGCAAAGTCCGGATCCGCCGCCGAACCTATTGATGTAGCGGAAAATTCCGTATTTGTGACGGATTTCAGCGTGGACCATACCGCCACGGTTAATTTTCATATCAGCGGTGGCAGCGACCGGGGATTTTTTGTCGTTGACCGGCTGAACGGGACCGTGCAGTTTGAGCCCGCGCCCGACTACGAATTGCCATTGTACGCCGACCATGACAATCGCTATGAAGTCATTGTCGAAGTGACCGAGGGTCGTCAAAAGGTCGACGTTACCCTCAATGTGGCCGTTACGGACACAAACGACGGTGCATCGGCGCCGGCATTACGAGTCACCGGGGTCACCCGGCAACAGCAGAAGAGCTTGGTGTTTGACTGGGATCCTGTGTTGGCGGACAGTACCCAGGTGATGATAAACAGTGACGGCGGTTGGCGGCCGTCATCACCGCTGTATACATCCGCTGACAGGCGTACGGTATTGAGTGCGTCGGTGCAGCAATATGATTGGTCATCCGTACTGTTCGCGCTGCAAGCCTGCAAGCAGGACGACTGTGTACTGTCTGAACCGGTTTCCGCCTATCAGCAGTCGTTTGCCGCCTATGACATGATTCATGCGCCTGACCCGGAGAGTAATCACTTTGCCGACGTCGCGACCTTGTCCGGTAACGGTATGTATCTGGCGGTACACGGGTTGAAACTGACCAAAGCCGGTGAGGATG
>Ga0114931_10001562_pt1 | contig 29268 bp, 27 predicted proteins | sample 2SBtaG_FD_89579 | JGI IMG/M metagenome (GOLD analysis project Ga0114931, IMG submission 89579) | Deep subsurface microbial communities from Kolumbo volcano to uncover new lineages of life (NeLLi) - 2SBTROV14_V59a metaG | ecosystem: Environmental > Aquatic > Marine > Volcanic | place: Kolumbo... | reverse complement strand
GTTGACGTAGCGGCCGACGACGATATGGGTCTCGCCCGAAGGCGCGAGCAGCATCCTGGTCAGCGTAAACGCACCGCCGATGAGCATGCGCTCCTCCAGTGTCGGCATTCCCCAAAAGGCGACGGAGCGGGACCCTGAGCGGAACTCGGCCATCAGGATCTTGCTCTGGGCGAGGTCCATGGGCGCCTCGGAGCAGGCCCACAGGCTCCAGCTTCCCCCCATGAAGAAGTCCAGGAAGCCCTGGTCGAGCCGGCCCGAGAGGAACGCCGTCGGCCTAACGCCGAGCTTGTCGAGAAGCGGGGCCAGAAGGTCCGCGCGGAACGCGCCGCCCGGGGCGCGCAGGGTCTCGCCCAGATAGCAGGCGATCCAGAGCCGGGCCTGGTCTTCGCGGTTCTCGGCGAGCGCCGCGGCCGCCTTCTCGAGAGAGCCCGGAGCGGGCGTGGCGGGCTCCACCCCCGCCCGCGCCGACGCGGGCGATAAGAAAAGCAGCGCCGCGAGCGCGCAGGCGAGGCCCTTCGTGTCCTTCCGGAGCGTCTTGGTCGTCATGCGCCTCTGCCGCTGTCTTTATCAATTCCTTCCGGGAGCGCCGCAGAACGTCGGTCCAGAGGCCGCCGATTTCCGTTCCCTGAAACGCCCCCTTCCGGAGGCATACCCTATGCGGCTAATATGGCGGCTTTCCGGCCTTTCGATGGCCTTTCCTGGGCATCTACGGCCAAACATCGGTCCAAAGCCCGCCTAGGAGCCGATATCCATCGTGCCTGAGCCTCCAGCGAGAGATGGCCCGCCGCCGTTTGTGTTCATCGCTGATGGATGGCGCCGGCGTTTTCGAATGATCGCCGGAAATCCCTCGTCACTGGAGACGGTTCACCCCCAGTCCATGGCCAGATCAGGAAGGAACTCCGACGACGGTCCGCCATCGAGGCGGCGATCGGCCACATGAAGACCGACGGCCAGCTGGGACGGAACTTCCTCAAGGGCCGCCACGGCGACCACGCCAACGCCGCGCCGAGCGCCGTCGGCTGCAACTTCCGCCTCATCCTCAAGTGGCTGAGGCTTCTCTTGCGCCTCATCCTGGCCGTCATCCTCGACAGCCTCACCAGCCGTCCGGACGGGCAACCAGCTTCTTAACGGTCGACCAACCAGGTGCGGCCGCATTCGGCCCACGGCGAAAGCGATCGGGCCGCCGTCAAGCGATTCCGGCGCGCGCCAGCATGGCGTTGAGCAGCACCGAGCAGCCCGCGCCGAGATCGTCCGGCTCGGCGCTTTCCGCCTCGTTGTGACTGACGCCGTCCTTGCAAGGGACGAACAGCATGGCGGTCGGCGCGACGCGCGCGATCCAGCAGGCGTCGTGAAGGGCGCCGCTGATCATCTCGCGGTGGGGATAGCCGAGATCGCGCGTCGCTTGGGCGAGCGTCGCGACGCAGGCGGGGTCGAAGCGGACCGGATCGATCTGCGTCTCGCGCCGAATCGCGACCTCGAGCCCGCGCGCCGCGGCGATCGCCCGAAAGCGCTCGATCAGCTCGGCCTCCTGCTCATCGGCGGTCTCGCGGCTCGGGTTGCGCAGGTCGATCCCGAACGCGACCCGACCCGGGATCGTGCTGGGCGCGTTGGGGATGACGTCGAGAAACCCGACCGTGAGGCGCGAGTCCGCCGGCGAGCGGCGACCGATCCGCTCGAGCTCCAGGACCATCTCGGCGGCGCCGGCGAGCGCGTCGCGACGCAGGTCCATCGGCGTCGTCCCGGCGTGGCCGTCGGCGCCGGTCACCGCCACATCGAACCACTTGTAGCCCTGGACCCGGTCCACCAGGCCGATGGTCTTGCCCTCGCGCTCGAGGATCGGGCCTTGCTCGATATGCGCTTCGAGGAAGCAGTCGAACGCCCGCGCCCCGGGCCTGAGCGCGCCGGCATAGCCGATCCGTTCGAGCTCGTCGCCGTAGCGCTTGCCTTGCGCATCCTCTGAGGCGAGAACCGCGTCGAGGTCGTAGGCGCCGCAGAACACGCCCGAGCCGAGCATGGCGTGGTGGTAGCGGACCCCTTCCTCGTTGCTCCAGACGACGGCGTCGATCGGCGCTCGCGTGCGGATGCCGGCGTCGTTCAGGCCGCGGATGACCTCGAGCGCCGCGAGAACGCCGAACACCCCGTCGAACCGGCCGCCGTGGGGCTGGGTGTCGAGATGGCTACCGCTCGCCACGGCGGGACGCGACGGCTCGTCGCCCGCGCGGCGGGCGAAGATGTTGCCGACCCGGTCGATCGTAACCGCGCAGCCGGCCTCATCGCACCAGGAGACGAAAAGATCGCGCGCGCGTCTGTCCTCGTCGGTCAGGACCAGCCGGCAGCATCCGCCGTTCTCGGTCGCCCCGATCTTCCCCATCTCGGCGAGGCTGTCCCAAAGCCGTTGCGTATTCGCCCGAAGCGGCATTTCGATCCTCCCATCCATGGTCGTGACAATCGCGCGGTCCGGCGTTCATGCCCATCGCGGCGCGGGCCTACGCGTCTTCCCTGAGAAAGCGGCGGACGATCACCATCTCGCGCTCGCGCATCAAACGCTCGGCCTCGCACATATGCTCGTACATGACCTTGCGAACCCGTCCGGTGTCGGCCTCGCGCAAGGCAGCCAAAAGCTCGACTTGGTAGCTCCGTCCCTGGCGCCGCAGCTCGGGCTGCGAGGTCGCGTAAATATGCCGGCAAACCGCCAGGTTCTTGAGCAGGCTGTGAAGAAACCGGCAGGAGAAGGCGAGCAAGGGATTGGGGCAGGCGTCGGCCAGAATGCCGTGGAAGTCGAGCTCGGCCATGCGCTGCGCGCGCTCTTCCTCGATGCTGCGCGGCGGGCCGGAATAAACGCTCATGGTCTTCTCAAGGCGACGGTAATGCGCGTCGTCGAGCCGGCCGACCAGGCTCGCGGCCATCTCGGGTTCGAGCAGCTTGCGCAGCGCATAGATGTCCTTAAGGGTGACATCGCGGGAAAAGAAGTAGTTGCCGAGGAGCTCGATCGCGCGCTCCTCGGAAACACGGTCGATGAAGGCGCCGCCGCCAGGCCCGGTGCGAAGTCGGATCAACCCCTGCGCCTCGAGCGCCTTAAGGGCCTCGCGGATCGTTCCCCGGCTGACGCCGAAGATCGCGATCAGCGCCTCCTCCTGCGGCAAGCGGTCGCCGGGCTGCAGGCCCTGGTCCATGATCCAGTTCTTGATCTGCTCGATCACCAGGTCGGGACGCTTGCGCGCCCGCCGCCGGGATGGCGCGCCGATCGCGGGCTTGGCCGCGTCTTGCGATGCCTCCGCCATATTCCTAGGGTTCCGTTCCATTGGAGAGAGGGTGAAAGCATGCCGCGCGGTGGGTGGCCTCCGCCGGGGCAAGCTCGGGACGCGCCGCCTTGCAGCGTTCGTCCGCCCGCGCGCAGCGCGGCGCGAAAGCGCAGCCCGAGGGAGGATCAGTAGGATCGGGAAGCTCGTCCGTCAAGGCGCCCTCGCGCGGGATCGCCCGCCCGGGCACCGGAACGCTGTCGAACAAAAGGCGCGTATAGGGATGGCGCGGGGCCGCGAACAACGCCCGGCGCGGGGCGATCTCGACGATGCGGCCGAAATACATCACCGCCACCACGTCGCAAAGACGCTCAACCACCGCGAGATCGTGGCTGATGAAAACATAGGTAAGGCCGAACGTTGCCTTGAGCTCGTCCAGCAGGCCGAGCACCTGGGCCTGAACCGAGACATCAAGCGCGGAGACCGGCTCGTCGAGCACGATCAGCCGGGGCGCGGCGGCGAGAGCACGCGCGATCCCGACCCGCTGCGCCTGACCGCCCGACAGCTCGTGCGGATAGCGATGCAGGAAATCCAGCCGCAGCCCGACGGCATCCATGAGCTCCTTCACGCGGTCGGACGAAGCGGTCGGGGCCATGCCGAGAATATGGCGCAAGGGCGTTTCCAGCGTCTTGCGAACGGTCTTTCGCGGGTTGAGCGAACCCACCGGGTCCTGGAAGACATACTGCACCTTTTGCAAGAGCGCCCTGGGCTCCTCGCGAAGCAGCGCGGCGACGTCTTGGCCGTCCAAGGCGATGTCGCCTGTGTCGGGCCTATCCAGACCCACAAGCATGCGCGCGAGCGTCGACTTCCCACAACCCGATTCACCAACGATTCCCAAGGTTTCGGCGCGATGGACCGCGAGATCAACCCCGTTGACCGCATGGACCGAAGGCGGGCTCGCGCCGAAAATCGACCGCGCGCCACGGAACACGCGGCGTAGGCCCCTGGCCTGAAGAAGCGGGCCGTTCATCGCCCGCCCGCCGTGATCGGGTGGAGACAACGGATGGTCCTTCCATCGGCGATCGTCCGAAGCGGAATTTCGCCTGCCTCGCAGGCCACAGTCCGGCGATCACAGCGCTCGGCGAAGGCGCAGCCCTTGGGCAGGCGGTTCGCCGCCGGCGGCAGGCCCGGAATGGCGGCGATCGCTTGCGTCGCATCGCCAAGGCGGGGAACGCAATCGATTAGCCGTCGCGTATAAGGGTGGTGGGGGTCGTTCAGAATCGCGTCGGCGTCGCCAGCCTCGACGATGCGTCCCGCATACATGACGAGTACCCGGTCGCAGATCGTCGACATGACGCCGAAGTCGTGGGTGATGAACAGAAGCGCCGCCCCCTCCTCGCGCCGCAGGTCGTCGAGAAGCCGCAAGACCTGCGCTTGAATGGTGACGTCGAGTGCGGTGGTCGGCTCATCGGCGATGATCAGCTTGGGCCGGTTCGCGAGCGCCATGGCGATGCTCACGCGTTGGCGCATGCCTCCCGAAAGCTGATGCGGGTAGGCGCGCGCGCGGTCGGTCGGGTTGGCGATTCCCACCTTGTCCAAAAGGGCGACCGCACGCGCCCAAACGGTCGCCGCGGATAGATCGTGGTGAGCGCGGATCGCCTCGGCCAGTTGCTCGCCGATCGGGAACAGGGGGTGGAGTGTCGTTTGCGGATCCTGGAACACGTAGGCGATGTCTTCGCCGCGGATCGCGCGCAGCTTTTCGAGCGGTGCCTCTACCAAGTCGGCGCCATGGAACAGGACGCGTCCGCCGTCGATCCGCCCGGGCGGCGTCGCGACCAGACGGGCGAGCGAGAGCGCGGTCACCGATTTTCCCGAACCCGATTCGCCGACGATTCCTAGACATTCTCCCGCATGGACAACGAAGTCGACGTCTTCCGCCGCCCTGTAGACCTCGTCTCCGATATGAAATCCGACCCGCAGGCCCCGAACGTCGAGAACGGCACTGTCGCGATCCAACACCGGTTCGGGAAGGCTGCGATCCCGCGCCACCGCCGTGGCGGCGGAGGGGCGGGTGAGCGCGCCCGACCGGAGTCTTGGGTCGAGGACATCGCGCACGCCGTCGCCGAACAGGTTGATCCCCATTACCAGGACGAAAATGACCAGCCCCGGGATCGTCGCCACATGGGGCGCGACGATGATCAGCTTGCGCCCATCGCCCAGCATCGAGCCGAGGTCCGCCTGCGGCGGCTGGGCACCAAGGCCGAGAAAGCTCAGCCCGGCGGTTTCCAGGATCATCCATCCCACTGTCGTCGACATGGTGATGACAATCACCGGCATGACGTTGGGCAGGAGCTCCGACCAGAGAATGCGAATCGGCCCGAGGCCGCTCAGCCGGCCCGCGGCGACGAATTCCTGGGCCGCGATTCCGAGGGCCACGCCACGGACGTTGCGCGCGAAGAACGGGATGTTGACGACGGCGATCGCGAACAGGGCGTTCATCAATCCGGGACCGAGAACCGCGACGATCGCAAGCGCGAGCAGCATGTAGGGAAAGGCCATCAGCATGTCGACGCCGCGCATCATCAGGTTGTCGACCCGGCCGCCGCGGTAACCCGCGACGATGCCGATCGCCGAGCCGACGACCGCCGCCACGAGCGTGGCGACGATCCCGACGGCGAGGCTCACGCGCGTTCCCCACATCAGGCGCGCCAGCATGTCGCGGCCGAGATGGTCGGTGCCCAGCGGGGCGCCGGCGCTGAAAGGCGGCTTCAGCCGGTTCGCAAGATCGGTGATGTCCGGGTCGGGAAGCGGTAGGATCGGCGCCACCAACGCGATCGTCGCGATCGCCGCCAAGACCGCGAGGCCGAACGTCGCCAGGCGATTGCGGACGAACAGCGCGCCAATCGAAGATCGGCCGCCGGTGGTGCCCATACACTTCCGCCAACTCGCCTGGATCATGTCTTGATTCTCGGATCGAGAGAGTGCTGGACGACGTCCACGAGAAGGTTGAGCAAGACGTAGAATGCGGCGACCAGCAGAACGCCGCCCTGCACCAAGAGAATGTCCCGTGTGGAGATGGCGCCAACCAGCATCCGCCCGACGCCGGGCCACTGGAATACCGTCTCGATGTAGACGGCGCCTCCAAGCACGAAGCCGGCCTGAATGCCGATCACCGGAACGATATTGACGAACGCGGCCCGGAAGGCGTGGCGGTAGATGACGCGTCGCTCGTCGACCCCCTTGGCGCGGGCCGTGCGCACGTAGTCCTGGCGCAGAACCTCGAGCATGCTGGACCGCGTCAGCCGCGCGATCACCCCGGTCGCCACGACCGAGAGCGTGATCGCGGGAAGAACGAGATGGCGCAGAAGGTCGAGAAGACCGCCGCCGCCGTAGACCGCGAGCATGCCGCTCGCCGGGAACCAGGCGAGTTTGACGGAAAAGAGAAGCGCGAGCACGAGCCCTAGCCAGAACGAGGGCGTCGAGATCCCGACGAGGACCAGGAGCGTCAGGATCTTGTCCGTCCAGCCGTATTGCCGCACGGCGGAGGCGACGCCGGCGATCATGCCGAAAACGCTGCACAACGCGAGCGCGCTTGAGGCGAGGATCAGGGTCGCGCCGAAACGGTCGAGGACTTCATCGAGGACCGGGCGATTGAGACTGTAGGAGCGCCCCAGATCACCCTGGAGGAGATTGGCGATCCAGGTCAGGTACTGCTCGGCCAGCGGCTTGTCGAGACCGAGGTCGGCGCGCAGGCGCGCGAGATTCTCGGGCGTCGCATAGGAGCCCAGAATCGCCATGGCCGGATCGCCGGGAATCAGCGCCATGATCAAAAAGACGATGATCGAGATTCCCAACAGGACGGGTATGGTCATGAGGAAGCGACGGACGAGATACGCCTGCATCACACGTCCTTTTGGGCGATACGGGACCGATGGCGACTCCGGGGCGCCGGGAGGGTGGCGGTGGCGGGGACGCTTGGCCGCGCCAAGCGTCCCCGCTCAACCCCGCGGCTATCATCCTACCCTTTGTCAACGTTGTGCAGCAGCAGGAAGAAGGACGGTTGCAGCTTGAAGCCTCGCACCTTGGCGGAGGCGACCGCGTTCTGCTTCCAGTTCGCGACGAAAACCCAGGGGGCATCGTCGTGGACGATGGCCTGCATCTCCTTGTAAAGCCGCGCCCGCTCGGCCTGATCGGTGGACCGGCGCGCGGCCTCGAGCAGCTTGTCCACCTTGGGGTTGGCGTAATAGCCCGAGTTGAATCCGCCCTTGTCGGGCCAGGCGCCGGTCCTGAGAGCGAGGAACGGCAGCGTGTCCGGATCGTTTGTCATCCACGCCATCTCGGCCATGTCCGCCTTGCCATCGAGGCCGGGGTTCACCTTCCCGAGGAAGGTGTTCCATTCGTAGGTTTCGATCTTCACGCGGAAGCCGACCTTTTCGAGATCGGCCTGGATCGCCGCTCCCATGGGGACGGGGTCGAGCATGCCCGAACCGCCCTCGGTCACATAGAAGGTCAGCTTCGCCCCCTCGGCGCCGGCCTCCCGGATCAGGGAGCGCGCCTTTTCGGGATCGTAGGGGTATGGCTCGAGCTTGTCGTTATAGGCCCATTTGAATGCCGGCGGGGTCGGGCCGGCCGCAACGGTCGCCGTTCCCTGGAGGACGTTTTCGACCAGAGCCGCCTTGTTGATGGCGTAATTGGCCGCCTGGCGGACGCGCTTGTCCTTGAACGGTCCCTCCTTGGCGTTGAGGATCAGGAACCAGACGTGCGGTCCGGTCTGCTCGAAGACATTGTAATTCTTGTCGGATGCGAAGGTGGCGACGTTGTCCGGCGGAACCTCGACCATGAGGTCGATGCCGCCCGAGAGCATTTCGGTGACGCGTGTATTGGCGTCGGTGATCGGCCTGAATACGATGGCGTCCAGCTTCGCCGCCCCGTCCCAGTAATCCGGGTTCTTTTCGACCACGACCTTGGCGTTGCTCCGCCACTCGACGAAGCGGAATGCGCCGGTGCCCACCGGATGCCGCCCGAAGTCCTTACCGTATTTCTTGACCGCCGCGGGCGAGACGATCAGGCCCGTCGGATAGGCGAGGTTGGAGAGGAACGGCGCATAGGGTTCCTTGAGCGTGAATTGCACCGTATGGGGATCGACCACCCTGGTTTCCTTGACGGCGCCGAAGAAAAACGAGAGCGGGAACGGCCCGGTATCGTAATAAGGGTGGTTTTTGTCGAGCATGCGGTCGAAGTTGAACTTGACCGCTTGGGCGTCGAAATCGGTTCCGTCGTGAAATTTCACCCCCTGGCGGAGCTCGAAGGTGTAGACGGTGCCGTCTTCGCTGATCGTCCACGAACTGGCGAGCGCCGGCTCCACTTCGAGCGTCCCGTCCTTGTAGCGGACAAGGCCGTCATAGACGTTCATGAGAATCCGGAAATCATTGACCGCGGTGACCGCCTGCGGATCGAGCGATTTCGGTTCGGCGATCTGCCCGACCACGAGCACGTTGTCGGGCGTCTGGGCAAAAACAGGCGCGCCCGAGGCTCCAAGGCCGAGAAAAGCCAAGGCCGCGAGAAGATAATGGGCGAGACGTTGCATCGAATTACCTCCCTTTCTTTCCCCCTCCCAAGCCGCGAGGGGCCATGAGAGATGCACAAAAGCAGCTTTCCATGGGTAATTTATCATGATAAATTCATCGCCACAATATTTATCATCATAAATTATCCGGAGCGCATAGCCCATGACCCTGTCCATCGTCTCCAGGGACCCCAAAACGGGAGAGTTCGGCATCGCGACGGCGTCCGCGAGCCTGGCCGTCGGCGCGATCGTTCCCCATGCGATGGCCGGCGTCGGCGCCATCGCGACCCAGGGCTATAGCAGCAACCCGACCTACGGTCCGGACGGGCTCGCTCTTCTCGCCGCCGGGCAATCGGCGGAAGCCGCCGTGGAAGCGCTGACGCACGCCGACGAGGGGCGCGAACGCCGCCAACTCGCGGTCGTCGATTCCTTGGGACGAACGGCGGCCTGGACCGGCGACGAAAACCTGCCGGCGATGGGACATGTCTGCCGCGCCGATTTCACCGTCGCCGGCAATATGCTCGCAAGCGAGGGGGTGCTCGAAGCCATGACCACGACCTTTTCCACGAGCGGCGACGGCTGTCTCGCCGAACGACTTCTCCGCGCGCTTCGCGCGGGCGACGTGGCGGGTGGCGACCGCCGGGGCCGACAGTCGGCCGCAATCCGCGTTTTCGACCGGGAGCGCTACGCCCGTGTCGACCTGCGCGCCGATGACGCGCCCGATCCGGTGGGCGAGCTTTTCCGCCTCTACGATCTGTTCAAGGATCCGGCCTTCACCGCCTTCCGCAACCGTCTTCCGACGCACGTCGCACCGCATCGCTCGTGATCCGGCGCTTGATCCCTGTTTGTGGGCCGAATGACGGGGCAATGCCGATTTTATAACGGAGAGTGTTGGAGCCCAGTCCCCCTCCCTCCGCCATTACCTCGGAGACGCATTTTCTCCGGCGACGACCCCGGACCGCGGAACCACGGGGTCCGGCGGTTCTTGGCACACCGGAAGGAAGCAATTCGAATCCGGACATCGCGGCCAGAAGGTCCGAAGCTGAAGGCTAAGAGGCCTTCGGCGACGTCGTCTCGTATTGCCGATTCCGGGTGAGAACCAGACATACGCGGCGCAAGTGCCCATCGATTGACGGGCGTGCGAAGGAAACTCTTACCCGCGCATGGATGGCACTGAGCCCCACGCCCCGCTGTAGCTGAAATCCGGGCAAGCGTTTCCGAGGGGTCTTTGTCCCCTCACCGGGCCTCCCAACCACCAACCCGAGCACACCGAATGGCCACGAACGAGCTCGCGCGCCTGCTCCTGCGCATCGAGGCTGACACCTCGCGCCTCAAGCGTGAGCTCAAGGTCGTCGAGGGGCAGACACGCACCACCGGCCGGCGCATGGAGCGCGCGTTTGAGTGGGGCGGGCCGCTGGGCGTTCGACGATCTCAAGCAGGCTAGGGTATCCGTCGCACCATGTCGCCATCGATCTCGACGCGAACAGTTTCGAGGTCGAGGCGCTGATCGGCGCCGTGCTCGAGCTCGGCCGCCTGACGCGGCTCGGAAGAGCGCTTCGGAGCGAGGCTTCGCCCCGTTTTTTCGTGCTCTTCGGCGCGAAGACGGCGGCCCGCGCGATGGAGGACGAGCGGCGGCGGCCGCGGGCGCCCCGGTCAGACGCCCACCGCGAGGGCGGATTTCGGGAGCGGGGGCGCGTAGCCGCCCTTGCTCGAGGTTTTCAATCCGATCCGGACCAGGCTCCCGGCAAAGGCCACCGCCGCCGCGACGCCATCGATCACGGGAAGGCCGTGCTCGGCCGACAGCGAGGCCGCAAGATCGGTCATCCCGGCGCAGCCGAGCACGATGGCTTCCGCCCGGTCGTCCTCGATTGCCTTGGCGACCTCGCTGCTGATGCTGCTCCACGCCGTGCCGACGTTCGTCTCCAGATCGAGCACGGCCACCTCCGACGCCCGCACCTTCGCGCAACGGGCGGCAAGGCCGTAGCGGGTCAGATTGTGTTCTATTGCCGGCACCGAGCGGGACAGCGTCGTCACGACCGAGAACTTGTTCGCCAGGAACGATGCGGCGTGGAACGCGGCCTCGCCGATTCCGACGACCGGCGCGTCCGTCATGCAGCGAACGGCGTCGAGCCCGGTGTCGTCAAAACATGCAATGACGATCGCATCGACATCGGGATGCGCGGCAACCGTCTTCAGCAACCCCGAAAGGCTCAAGGCCTCGTCGAAGTACCCCTCGATACTCGCCGGCCCCTCTTCCGGGTTGACCGAAACGATTTCGATCTCGGGGAGCGCGGCCCGCCTGGCGGCCTCGCCGATCTTTCGGGTCATGGAGAGGGTGGTGTTGGGATTGACAACGAGAATTCGCATGGCTTTCACCTGTTTCACACCTCTCCGCCCAGATAGGCCGCCTTGATCCGGTCGTCCTTCATCAGATCTTTCGACGCCCCGCTCAGCACGACGGATCCCGTCGACATCGCATAGGCGCGATTGGATATGCTGAGCGCCATGCGAGAGTTCTGCTCGACCAGCAAGACCGACACGTTTTCATCGCGATTGATCGTCACGATCGATCGCGCGATATCCTGGACCAGCTTCGGGGCAATCCCGAGGGACGGCTCGTCGAGCAGCAGCAGCTTCGGCTTGGCCATCAGCGCCCTGCCGATCACCAGCATCTGTTGCTCGCCGCCGCTCAGCGTCCCCGCGGTTTGCGAATAGCGTTCCTTCAGGAGCGGAAACCGCGACAGAATCATCTCCAGCGTCCGGGCGATGTCCGCCTTGTTGGTTCGGGTGAAGGCCCCCATGAGCAGATTGTCCTTTACCGTCATGAAGGGAAACACCCGGCGCCCCTCCGGCACCATTGCGATGCCCATCTTGACGATATCCGCGGCATTGACGCCGTCGATCCGCCGTCCCTGGAAGTGGATTTCTCCCTCCCTGATCCGGTTGAGCCCCGTGATCGCCCGGAGGATCGACGACTTTCCAGCGCCGTTGGCGCCGATCAGAGCGACCGTTTCGCCTTCGTCGAGTGAGATTGAGACGCCCTTCAGCGCGTAGACGTGATCGTAGTAGAGCTCGACGTCCTCGAATTTCAGCATCTCGCGCATGTCTCAGATCCCAATCGCGACGTCCTCGCTGCCCAGGTAGGCCTCGATGACCTTCTCGTCCTCCTGGATCTCGCCCGGCGTTCCTTCGGCTATCTTCTGACCGAAGTTGAGGACCACGATCCGGTCGGAGATCTTCATGACGGCCGACATGTCGTGCTCGACCAGGAGCACGGTGACGCCGCGATTCCGAACACCGCGCACTAGCTCGACCGTCGCCATGGTTTCGTCGTGGTTCATCCCGGCGAATGGCTCATCGAGGAGCAGGACGGTCGGATTGGTCGCAAGCCCGATGGCAATCCCCAACGCCCGCAGATGGCCCTGCGGCAGATTGCTCGCGCGTTCGTCCGCAATTCGCTGGAGGCCGAGGAAATCGAGGATTTCGTTCGCCGAGTTGCGGAATGCCGCCTCATCCCTGCGCGCGGCGCCGGTACCAAGGAAGTAGCCGAGGAGGCTCGCCCGCGAGCGCAAGTGATGCGCCACGACGACATTGTCGCGCACCGTCATGTTCTTGAAGATCGTGGTTTCCTGGAAGGTCCGAACCACGCCTTTCCGGGCGACGATGTGGGGCGAAAGGTTCGAGATTCTCTTGCCGCGAAACAGCACCTCGCCCGACGTCGTCTTGAGGAAGGAGGCGATCAGCTTGAACAGCGTCGACTTTCCGGCGCCATTCGGGCCGATGACCGACAGGATTTCCCGTTCGGCCACATCGAAGCTGACGTCGCCCACGGCGGTGAGTCCGCCGAACCTCTTCGTAAGCTTCCTGACCTCGAGGATGGGGGTCATCGCTTTGTCCGCCGCCCGGTTCCGGAAAAACGAAGACTGAGCAGGCCGTTGGGCAGCACGAGCATCAGCAGGATGAGGATGCTGGAATAGATCAGAAGCTGGAACTTGCCGGTCTGGAAAAGCAGATCCCATCCGAAGTACAGGACCAGGGTTCCGAGCATCGGCCCGAACACGTAGCCGAGTCCTCCGAGGAAGCAGTTCAGCATGAAATTGATCGAATCGGTAACCTGGAAGCTGGAGGGATAGATCGATTGCGAGACCGCGACGAAGGTCGCCCCGGCGATCCCGCCCAAGAAGGACGAGATCGAATAGGCGACAATCCTGAGATAGGTGATGTTGACGCCGATGGAGGACGCCAGCTCCTCGTTCTGCTGCAGGGAGCGGCACAGATATCCGATGCGGGAATTCACGAGCCGGTACATGCCCGCGAAACAGATCACCATGAGCAGGGCCGCCAGGTTGTAGAACCCGAGCTTCACGTTCGAAAGCGTCGAATAGTCCGGGATGATCGTCAGCCCGAATAGGGACAGCTCCCCCGGCAGCGGAATCGATACGATTCCCTTCGCTCCGTTGGTGATCGGCAGGGCAAGGGCCGAAAGGCGCGCCACCTCGGTCAGGACAAGGGTCACCATGGCGAAATAGACGCCGCGAAGGCGCAGGATCGGCAGGCCGACGAGGATGCTGAGCAGCGCGCAAAAAACCCACGCCAGCGGCAGGGTCAGCCAGAACGAAACACCGTATTTCGTGACCAGGATCGCCGAGACATAGCCCCCCGCCAGCGCGTAGGCGCCCTGCCCGATGTTGATTCGGCCGATGTAGAACGTCAGCCAGACACCCGCGCTGGCGATGGAAAGCAATGCGACCGAGGTCAGCGTGTAGTAGAAATCCCACCGCCCAGTGACCTGGATGAGCCAGGGAACCACGACGAAGACCACCAGAAGGAGCGCCGCCGAGTCCGCAATTTGCTTCTTCGACATCGCCGTTACCCCCAGGGTTTCCCCATCAGCCCCTGAGGCCGGATGGCGAGAAAGACCATCAGCGAGGCGAAGATGACGAGATAGGTGATATCGCCGTACTGCGACAGGACGGTGAGCCCGATCGACTCCATCATGCCCAGGATGAAGCCCCCGGCGATCGCGCCCGAGATCACCCCCGCCCCGCCGATCATGACCATCATGAAGGCCTTGATCGAGGTCGGGCCGCCCATGCCGAGGTTTACGCCGGTAATGGTCACGAGCAATCCGCCGACCAGGCCGGCGAGCATGGCGCCGAGCGCAAAGCCGATCATCGAGTAGCGCTCGACGTTGACGCCCTGGAGCTGCGCCGCGACCCGGTCCTGGGCGAGCGCGCGCATTGCCCGACCGGTCTTGGAATACTGCATGAAGAGGATGAAGGCCGCGATCGACAGGATCGCAAGAACGCCGACCAGGATCCGGTCATAGGGCATGATCAACCGGAAATCCAGATTGAGGACGCCGTTGACGATCTTCGGCACGCCGCGCTGTTTTTCTCCGAACAGCAGCAGGATCACCGCGTCGAGGAAGAAGGCGACGCCCGCGGCGAGCAGCATTGTGCTTTCTTCGCGGACCGAGCGCCGAAGCACGGTGCGGAACAGGAATTTCTCGATCACCGCGCCGACGACGGCGAGCGTCACCGCGGACGCCCCGAGCGCCACCACATACGGCAGGCCGAGCTGGCCATAGACGGTATAGGTTACGAAGCCCCCGAGAACGTACATCTGCCCATGCGCGAAATTGAGCACGTTCATGAGGGCGAAAATCAATGTCAGCCCGAGCGCGATGAGCGCATATTGAGCGCCCAGATAGAGCCCGTTGGCGAGAATCTGTTCCATGAAGGGCTATCCGGAAAGTCGGAGGTCCGAGTCCTTCCGGACCTCCGTTTGCAATCGGGCAGGGTCGTTCAGTCGACTTCCGCGATGAACAGCGTCTTGAACTCGCCGTTCTTGAATTCGTTCACGACCATCGGCACGAAGATCTGCCGCTTCTGACCGAACGACGTCATGCCGACATATTTCAGCTTGCTGTCGCCCTTCATGTAGGGGTTCGGCGCCGAGAACGTATCCATGGTCTTCTTGAACTCCGAAACGTCATTGATCGCCGCCGGATTGGCCTTCAGGGTGTCCAGAATGTATTCCAGCGCATAAACCTTGGTGTTCGACTCGTCATTGTATTCGCCGAACATCTTCACATACCGCCGGACGAACTCCTTCATCGTGTCGGAGGCGATTTCGGGCGTTGACGCGCCACCCACCGAGATGAATCCGTTGGCGAGCTCGCCGGCTCCTTCCTGCAGGACTTTCGCATCCTGCGCGGTCTCGGTGGAGATCAGGCCTTGGTAGCCGAGCTCGCGGGCGGACCGGATCAGCTGCGGAGCGTTGGCCGGCGCCACGCCCGAGAGCACGAGAAGATCGGGCCGTAGCTTAATGATCGGCGTGAGAACCGGGGTGAAGTCGGTCGTATCGACCTGGTAGGTGACATTGTCCGAGACCACGTCGAGGCCGAGCGCCTTGGCCGCGGCGACCCCGCCGTCGCGCTGGCTGAGCGGGTCGGATTCGTTGGCGGCAACGAAAGCGATCTTCTTCACGCCTTTATGTTCCTTCAGGTACTTATAGATCGCCGGCCCGGACTGGTAGCTGGCAATCATTCCGAGCACGGCGTTCGACGCCGGCGCGGTATAGAGCGCCTTGGGGAAGGCGTAGGGGAAATACATGATGCCGTTCTGCTCGGCGACGGGACGGACCGCGGCGGCGCCGTCATCGACATTCGGGCCGACGACGTAATGGATGCCTTCCTGGGCCATTTTTTCCATGCCGGCGATGGCGCGCTTCGGGTCCTTCTGGTCATCGAAGGTCACGATCTGGATGTCATAGGTCGTGTCGCCGATCTTCACGCCGCCGGTTTCATTCAACCAAGCCGCACGCGTCTGCATGGAACGTACATTCGACGTTCCCCAGGCTGCTGCCGGTCCGCTGGTCACCCCGACGAAGCCGATCTTCAGCACCGGGTTCGCGGCCCAGGCGGCGCCAAGGCTGCCCGCGGCCAGAATGGCGCCCGCCGAGACGGCGATGGCCATGGATTTCAGAGCATTGCGTCGATTCATTGGTGGTCCTCCCTGATTCTTCGGCCCAGGTTGATGGAAATCAGCCGGCCACCTTGCATGAAAAGTTTGTTAACAATTTTTGTCAACATATAATATCTTCATTGTCGACGAAATCGATCCTACTTATTGAGCGTGTTTTCGCTCGTACGGTGGATCTGTCAGACGTTTCGCGAGGGAATGCGCCACCATGCTGCACAGCATCAGGAAGCCGGCCGGCCAGGCCAACGGGCTGGACGAGGAGGCAATTGTCGACCGGATCTTCGAAGCCGTGATCGACCAAAGGCTACCGCCGGGAACAAAGCTTTCCGAGGCGGCGCTATGTGAGGCGTTCGGCGTGGGGAGAATGCGGGTGAGGCGCAGCCTGCTGCTCCTCGCCAGCCGCTCTATCGTCGACCTCCATTCGAACCGGGGCGCCTATGTTTCCAGACCCACGCCCGAACAGGCCCGCGAGGTCTTCGAAACGCGCCTAGCCATCGAGCCGAATGTCGCTCGCATCGTCGCCGAGAGGGCCGACATGGCGGACATCGATGAGATCATGAAGCACCTGACCCGGGAATCCGCCGCCCAGCAGGAAGGCAACCGGCGAAACGCAATCCGCTTGTCCGGCCAGTTCCACGTCAAGCTGGCGGAGCTCGCGCGCAATCACGTGATGGAGCGGATGGTGAAGGAGCTGGTGACGCGAACCTCGCTCATCATCGGCATGTTCGGAGCGCCTGGCACGTCGAACTGCCACGACGACGAGCATCTTCAAATTTTGTCCGCCCTGAGGGACAGGGACCAGGATTCCGCGGCTCTTCTCATGGAGAGGTATCTGGCGCATATCACGCACCAGATCGACCTGACCGCGGAGCCCAGGCGGAACGTTGATCTCGTGGAGCTTTTCCGAGCCGAATAGCCCAGTCCATAACGTAGGGTCGAGCGATGCGCGCGTAGGGTAGCCGAGCCTCCATGGTTATGCCCGACTGTCCGGTCGAAACAGAGGCCGGTTCATGATCCGTCTCGAAGAAATGTGGCGATGGCTTCGACGGCGCGGCATGTGTTCAGATTCAGTTCGGGGTCGAGGAAATTGGGCCAGGAAGATAGTTTCACGGCCACCACTTCCGACGTCGGATTTATGTAGATCAGCTGACCAAAAACCCCCCTCGCCGAATAGCTGCCATGGTCCCCGTCGATAACCCACCACTGATTGCTGTAGCTGGCCCTTGGGTAATGTTTGGCGAACTCGCCATAAAGGACCTTGAAGGCGTCCGTATCGCCAGTACGGCATGCATCAACCCAGGCGGCGGAGACGATTTGCTCGCCATTGAAGACCCCGTGATCAAGGTGCATCTGGGCGAAACGGCCGTAATCGCGAAGCGTCGCGTTGAAGCCGCCGTCGGCCAGGGCCGTCCCTGCCTTGTCCACGGTAAAGCCGGCATCCCTCTCGGCGCCGAGCTTGGACCAGATATCTCGGCTGATGAGTTCAGCCAATCGGGCTCCACCGGTACGCTCACAAATCCATGCCAGGACATCGGTATCGGTCGACCGGTATTCGAAATATGCCCCGTGCTCCCGTTCCTTGCCGATGGAGACGAGAAGATCGTAGATCGTTTCAGGCTCAACGCCGGTCTTCCGTTCCTTCCAGCCCGCCGCCATGTCAAGCAAGGCGAATTCGGCGTCGGGATCGGTGTAATCCTCCCTGAATTTGACACCAGTCCGCATGTTCAGGAGATCAGAGACGGTGGCGTCCGCATACCCGCTTACACTCAATTCCGGCACGTATTCGGCGGCGCGCGCATTCGTGTCAATGAGGCCTCTGTCGATATGGATGCCGACCAGGGTTCCGACCAACGACTTGGAGACGGACTGCGCTAAATGCAGAGTCTCGGGAGTCATTTCGTTGAAGTATTTTTCGCTGACGATCTCTCCCCGGTGCAGAACCAGGAAACCGTCGGTATAGGTCTCTTCCAGGATACCGGCGACCGTCGTCTTGCTGCCGTCGATCCGCGTCACCTCGACCCCATCGAGGTTGCGATGACTCCTAGCGAATTCCGACACCGGTCCGGAACCACGCGGAACCGGGACGACGGAGAAGACTTGGCTCATGTTTTGGAATGACCAGCAATTGAACGGGGGTTTGTCCCAGTTCTCCAGGGTCGCCCTTTTGTCGACCGGTGGCGGACAACCTTGCATCACTCCGTGATCGTGGACCTCGATCGGAACGTTCGATACCAGTTCCGCCCCTTCCCTGTCGTCTCGCATCTATCAGATTCCATTATCCAGTGGATAAAAACAGGCGACAAAACGATCGTCGCCCGATGATTGGGTTACCGGTTCCGATCGAACGCACTCGGCGGAAGCGCGGTCACAGCGTGGCGCGAAAGCACACCCTTTGGGCCGGTTCAGAGGGCTCGGAATCTCACCGCGCAGCGTCTTGATTTTGCCGCGGCGACGGGGATCCAGGGACTGAACGGAATCGAGAAGCGCGCGCGTATAGGGGTGCCTCGGGGCTGCGAACACCTTCGCGACCCGACCGCTTTCGATGGCCTTGCCGAGGTACATCACGATCACCCTGTCCGCTAAATAATCGGCGGCGCCTAGATTATGGGTGATGAACAGATAACTGATGTTCCGTTTCCGTTGCAGGGACTTCAGCAATTTCAGGATCTGCGCCTGCACCGAAACATCGAGGGCTGCCGTCGGCTCATCCAGGATCAACAACCGGGGCTCAAGTGCCAAGGCCCGAGCGATGGCGATGCGTTGGCGCTGGCCTCCGGAAAATTCGTGCGGATAGCGCCACAGGTGTTCCGGACCAAGGCCAACGTCACGCAACAGGGCGATGACGCGTTCAGTCAACTCCTTTCCCCGCAGTCCGAGCGCGGTTGTCAGCGCCTCGCCGATGATCGAACGGACCTTCATTTTCGGGTTCAACGACGAGTGTGGGTTCTGGAAAACGATGCTGATCTCGCGTCCGAGACGACCTTTCATGACGCTGGAAATTTCACCCAATTCCTCGCCGTCGAACGAGATGCGGCCAGCGCTGGCCGGAACCAGGTCGAGCAGGGTCATGGCGAGCGTGCTCTTGCCGCAACCGGATTCTCCGATGACGGCCACCGTTTCGCCAACCCCGACATGAAAGCTGACGTCGTGGATCGCCCTCACGATTCCGTGACGGGTGTGGAAGTTTTTTCCGAGCCCTTCAACCCGGATGAGAGGATGGTTGGCGGCGATCGTCATCTTAGAGGTCTCCGATGTCGACCGGCTCGTTGCTTATGTGATGACACGCCGCTGCGTGGCCGTTGTTAAAGATTTTCGATTCCGGCGCGACTCTCGCACAGACATTGCTGGCGCGATCGCATCGGTCATGGAAGGCGCAACCTGACGGCAGAAACATGAGATCGGGCACTTGTCCCGGGATCGATTCCAGCTCCGTGGCGCCGCGCCCGACCGCCAGAACCGTATCCATCAGTTTGCAGGTATAGGGGTGCTTGGGCGCGTTAAAGACATCGTCAACGGTCCCAGTCTCGAAAATCTTGCCGGCATACATCACCGCGACCTCGTCGCACAGCGAGGCGACGACGCTGAGGTCATGCGTAATGAACAGGACCGTCAGGTTCATCCTGTCCACCAGTTCGCCCAACAGCGCAATGATTTGCGCTTGGATGGTGACGTCGAGAGCCGTCGTCGGCTCGTCCGCGATCAGCAGCTTAGGTTGGCAAGCCAACGCCAACGCGATTATCACCCGTTGGATTTGTCCACCCGACAGTTGGTGCGGATACTTGTCGAGGGCCAATTCGGGGTCTGGCAATTTGACCGAATGTAGGACTTCGATGACGGCCTCCCGCGCCTGCGCAGCGTCTAGCCGGCGATGACGACGCAAGATTTCGACCATTTGCTGCCCGATGGTGAAGAACGGATTCAAGGCCCGCATGGGATTCTGGAAGATCATGGCAACGCTCCCGCCGCGCAGATGAGCCAGTTCCTTCTCGGTCCGACCGACGACCTCGAAACCGTCGACTTTGACGCTTCCCCGAACACGGCCCGGACTGGGAACCAACCCGAGGCAGGCCATTGCCGTCATCGACTTTCCCGATCCGGATTCGCCGACCAAGCCAAGTATCTTTCCCCTGTCGATGGTCAAATTGACGCCCCTCACCACCTGGACGTTGCGAACCAGGCCCGGAAACTCGATTTGCAGATCGCTGATTTGGAGAACCGGCTCGCTCATCTGGTTTTTTCGTGCTTGGGATCAAGCACGTCGCACACGCCATCGCCGATCAGGTTAACCGCGAGAACGGTCAGGAAAATCGCAAAACCAGGAGATAAGACAGTCCACCAGTATTCAAGGAATTGCGTGCGGGCGGACGCGGCCATCAGTCCCCACTCGATGGTCGGCGGGCGGGCGCCGAGTCCGATGAAGCTGAGAGACGCGGCGGCTAGGATGGTGTAGCCGAAATCCATCGAGCCCTGCACGATGACCGGCGTTAGCGAATTCGGCGCAATATGGCGCAGCATAATCTTCGCCGGCCCCACGCCCATGGCGCGGGCCGCATCGACATAGAGTTCCTTGCGAACCCGCATGACCGCGCCGCGCATGATTCGCGCATACCAAGGAAACCAGGATATCGCCAGGGCGATCAAGGCGTTGGTCAATCCCGGCCCGAGCGCCGCGACGATGGAAATTGGCAGCAACAGCGGTGGGAACGCCAGAAAGACATCAGAAATCCGCATCAGTGCGGTATCGATCTTGCCGCCGAAATACCCCGATATCAGCCCGATCGGCGCACCGATGAGGATCGCCATCAACGTCACCATCGTGCCGACCAACAGAGAGGTCCGTGCGCCGTATAGCACCCGGGAAAAGATGTCTCGCCCGAACCTGTCCGTGCCCATGAGGTGGTCGAGGCTCGGCGGCAGCAGCTTCTGGGAAAACGCGACCTTGGTTGGCGAATAGGGCACGATCCAGTCGGCGAGAAGGGTGGCGAGCAGGATCGAAAGGAAAATAGCGACACCGATGACGAACAGCTTGTTGTTAGCGATGAAGGCGCGGACCCGCAATCCCCAGCTAGGTCGCAGGAAAGTCGTTTCGGGTAATGTCGGCGTCTCGGTCATTGCTTCCTCAACCTTGGATCGACGACGTAATACAAAAGATCGACGACCAGGTTGATTGTCAGATAAGCCCCCGCGAGGAAAAGAGTCGTGCCCAATACCGCCGGAAAATCGTTCTGGACGATCGAAAAAACCAGGAACCCACCCAGTCCCGGCCAGTCGAAGACGAACTCGACCACCACCGTGCCGCCCAGCAAATATCCGTATGTGAGCCCGATGACCGTCAGCATCGGGATCAGCGTCGCCTTCAGGGCGTAACGATAATAGATAATCCGGCGCCGTACGCCGTAAGCGAAGAACGTGTGGATGAATTCCTCTCTCAGGACTTCGACCATTACGTTCCGGGTTATTCGGGCGACGGACGCCAACGTCACGATGGACAGGGTCAAGGTAGGCAGGATGATGTGGCTGACCGCGTTCTTGAAGGCGCCCCATTCTCCGGCAAGTAAAGTATCTATCAGAAAGAAACCGGTGACTTGGGCGAACGGAACGTCAAGTAACATGATGGAGTCCAGCCGCCCCTGGATGGGCAGCCAGTTCAGCCGCCCGTAAAAAATGATCTGCAAAACCATCGCCAGTATGAATGCCGGCATGGCGACTCCGCCGACGATTCCGGCCCTAACCAGATTGTCGATCCAGGAATTCTGTCTGACGGCGGACAGAACGCCCAGCGGGATGCCGACCAGGACGACGATGACGATGGCGAGTGATGTCAATTCGATTGTCGCGCCCATGCGATCGTGAATCTCAACTAGAACCGGTTTATGGGTTCGCAGGCTGTTGCCGAAGTTTCCTCGGAAGATCTCCCCCATATAGAGGGCGTACTGAACCAACAGCGGTTTATTGAGCCCCAATTCTTCTTCCGCCATGGCGATCTGTTCGGCCGTCGGGCGGTCGCCCAGGATCAGGTTTGCGGGGGAACTGGGCAGGACGCGGCTCAGAAAGAACGTAATGGTCAGAACCCCGAACAGGATTCCGATCATCAGGATCAAACGATGGACCACGTATTTGATCATGGAGCACCTCGGGAACGGGGCGGGCTTGCGCCCGCCCCGCAAATATTACCCGAAATCGAGCCTTCCGGTGTCTTCGACGGTTTGCTCTATTTGCGCAGATCGTAGACGAACAGCGTCTCGTAGGCTGGATTAAACTGCTTCTCCATGCCCTTGAGTTTGTCGCTGTGCGCGTAGTAGCGGTCCACGTCGGCAAAGAAGATCGCCGGATGATTCTTCATCAAGATATCCTGGGCTTCAATGTACTTCTCGACCGATTTCTTGACATCGACGCCTTCGATGGCGATCGCCTCATCCAAAGCCTTGTCGAACTTCGGATTGGAGTAAAACGACAGGTTGAAAAGAGCCTTTTTCTCGGTCCGCCACTGGGCGTACAGCCAGTCCTGCGGCGTCGCATAGGCGGGCCACCAGGTCATCGACTGAATATTGGCCGAGGTCTCTAGCTTCTTAGCCTTGTCCCAGATCGTGCCCCAGTCTCCCGGGAAAAGCTCGACCTGTACGCCGACTTCGCCCGCCGTCGCCTGGAAAAGCTCAATGGAGTTGGCGTATGCGCCAACGCTACCGATGTACATGGCGGAGACTTTCCAGTCCTTTTTAGGTATGCCGGATTCCTCCAGAAGCTTCCTGGCCTTTTTGGGATCATAGGCCGGCATCTTGTATTCGCCATGCCCCCACATCGATTTTGGTAGCGGGCCGATCGGCGCCGTGCCAATGCCGTGCAGGATGTCGTTCAGGACCGCAGAGTAGTCCCAGAGATAGGTCAGAGCCTCGCGGAACTTGGCGTTGTTCGTCGGATATTTCTTGAAGTTAAAGAGGAACATCGAGTTACGCCAGGACGTGCCCTGCGTAACACTGACGCCGTCGAATGCGTCGACAGTTTTGACCTGATCGCTCGGAACCGAGGCGATGTCGGCCTCGCCAGACTTGATCATCAGAATGCGGGTCGCGCCTTCCGCGACAGTCTTTACGATGACGCGATCGATCTGACCTTTTTCCCAGCCGCCCCAATAATCATCGAATTTCTCAAGAATGACCTGGACACCCGGCTCAACCTTCACGAGCTTGTAGGGGCCAGTGCCGTAACCCTGGCCCTTCTGCATCCAGTCGTGGCCTTTTTTGATCGCCCCCGGCGAAATGATGTAGCTGCCATACTGACCGCTGGCCACAAGATCCAGCGCGATCGGGCTTTTGAACTTGAAGACGATGGTGTGGGAAGAAGGCGTTTCGATCGATGTCAGGCCGCTCCACAGATAGGACGCGCCGCGTCCTTCGCTCTTCGTCCACTCGACAGACTTCTTGACGGCTTCGGCGTTAAACTCGTAGCCGTCATGGAACTTGACACCCTTGCGGAGCTGCATGGTCCAGGTCTTGCCATCATCGGATTTTTCCCATGACGTCGCCAAACGGGGCTTAACTTCGCCGTTCTCGTATAAAGTCAACGTTTCATAGACATTCCCGAGAACATACGTCTCTTCCGAATAGGTCGCCGCTGGATCCCAGTCCTTGTAGCTTGCTCGACTTGCCCAGATCAGCGTGTTCTCCGCCGACAATACGGGTTCAGCCGCCAACACCCCCCCTGCGATCACAGCCGCGAGCCCCACGGCCCGCAACAATTTCCTCGAACACATCATGTTGACACTCTCCTGTTTAGCTCTCATGTCCGCACTCTCCTGTTTAGCTCTCGTTATTCAGTCTTTTTTTGTCGTATTGGGGCGACCCAACCGAAAATCGCCAATGGGTCCGGCTCCTATTCAATAGATGTACTGTCCAAATCCCGTCCTGGCTTCGGCGATCTCCTTCAGCCGCAGGAGAACCGGCTCCCCCAAGAAGTCGATTACGTCATTGGTCAAAAGGCCTGTCACGGCGCTCAATGCCACGGTCGAACGGAAGAGGTGGCCGACATTGGCCGCCGCCGACAACACGTCCTGTGTGAATTCCCGGGCCCAATGGCAAAACTCGTCGCAAATAACGATCAGTTCGCGACCCGCCTCCACCGCCCTTTTCGCCAATTCGGGCGCCGCTCGCGCATAGGGATGGGTGTCCAGGATGACGACCGCGATCCTGTCCGCCGGGTCGCCCAGCGCTTGAATGTAGGTCCCGTTCAGGCCATCCATGAAAAAGACATGCGGACGCACATACTCCATCTGCGCGGCTAGACCGATGGCAAGATGCCGGGTCGCCTGGAATCCGGCGACATACACATTGTCGGCGGTTGCAATGCGCTCGACCACTCGCGCCCAGGCTTCGCCCTTTCGCATTTCGTATACCTGACGAAGCGCGGCGATTTCGGAACTCAGATTGTCGGTCCCTCCGGCAACCTTCTTTCGATTCTCCGCGTACAATCTGTACCGTTCCTCGATCGTGTGGCCTACGAGGACATCGGGGCCGAACACCTGCTCTTTTACGAAGAGCTTGGCCTCGGCGTAGCTATCGAAACCGATCTTGCGGATAAACCGGCTAACGGTCATAGCGCTGACACCGACCCGGTTACCGAGGGTTGCCGTCGACTCGGCCATCAGGCTGTCGGGATTTGTCATGAGGAAATTGGCGAGCCGCTTCTCGGACTTTGAGAAAGCTGGGAAATTGTCGTTTATCCGCTGAACAAACGTATTAGCCATTCCGTCCACGTCGTATTTCGCCCCCCTGACCGATTTGATCGCGGATCGTCGCGCAAACGCGCTCCACCGCCCTTAGGGAAATGCTATTTTGTTACAAACCAACCAGTCAAGATAAAAATGTTTCGTTCATAACGGTTTTTCGACTAACTTCGGGGGCAGCCCTATCTAAGCAGGCTGCTTTGTGTAGGATTGGCTTTCCCCCTGCATTCGGGTGCCAATCGGTGTCGCGCATTGCCCCGCCACGCACAGGTGGAGATCGCCCGGGTCGCCCACAAAAGGGACCCCGCGCACCCCTTCGAAAACGAACGAATGCGCCGTCACCGACCGGGCTCTCGCGACCGGCAGCTCCGCGAACGCGTGCTCCTCGCCGATCACGAGACTGCCCGAGGTGCAGGCGTGGCACACGACCCGAAGACTGCCGTCCGGCGAAAGGGTGACCGGCGCGGGGTTCGCGGGATTTGACGTCGACATTTTCCGAGCGCGCATGCTTCACGGCGGGGTCCGAGCTCACGGTCTTTACGATCGAAGGGCGCCGGGTCGCCCTTCTTATCTGCTATGACGTGGAGTTTCCCGAGGCGGTTCGCGCGGTCGCCGCAACCGGCGCCGAGGTCGTGATCGTGCCGACCGCGCTCAGCGAGGACTGGCCTTTCGTCGCCCGCAAGATGGTGCCGACGCGAGCCTTCGAGAACGGCATGTTCCTGCTCTACGCCAACCATGCCGGCCGAGAGGGCGCGGTGATGCGCACGCGCCAATCGCTTTCAGACTTGATCGAGGGCCGCCCGTCGGCGGCGGACGCCCGCGCGAAGCTGGCGACGCTGGCGACGCGACTGATCGTCGGACCGCTGGTAATGAGTGATCGCGTTCTTCTGCTCGAACCACGCGTGGGCCTCGCTACGCTCGGGGCTCGGCATTGATAAAGCCGTGTCCAGAGCCGCTGAAGGTCAGACTCAGATACTCGTAAAAGGCATGCGTGGGCGGCGACATGCTTCTGCCGCGGCGCCAGGCGAGGCCGACATCCATGGTCGGCACGGTGTCCGCGACCGTTCGCACCTCGATGCGCTGCCCCTCCAGCGACCAAGGGCGGTAGACCATGTCGGATAGGATGGTAACGCCCATGCCGGTCGCGACCATGCTGCGCACGGCCTCGACCGAGGACGTCTCGAAGATGATGCCCGGACGATGGGGCGTGGGGGCCCAATACCGCAGGGCCGTGCGGTTGGCCTCGTCGACCGTGAGCATCACGTAGGGCTCGCGCGCGATCTCGGCCAGCGATACGGCGTCCTTTTCCATGAGGTGGTGATCCACACACAGCCAGAGTCGCCGGTGCGAACGGATCAAGACCTCGGAATCGATGTTGTCCTTGTTCTGAAGGTTGGACACCAGCATCACGGCGATATCCAGACTGTCGTCCAAGATCTCCTGCTCGATCTCGGCGCGCGACATTTCTTGCATCTTGACGGAAATCCCCGGAAACACGCGCGCAAAGCGCGCGAGGATCTGGGGCAGGAAATAGCCCGCCACCGTGTAGGTAACGCCAACGCGCATCTCGCCCTCGACGCTTCGCCCAGAACGCCGCGGCGCCCGCGTCGCCTCGGAAACGGCGGCCACGATATTCTGAGCGTGCTGCAGGAACTGATGCCCTTCGTAGGTCAGCGTGACGCCAGTCGAATGGCGCGCAAAAAGACGCGCCTCAAGCTCGTCTTCGAGGGCCTTGATGGCCGCGGTGACCGCCGATTGCGACACGCTGAGGTTCGCGGCCGCGAGCGAGATCTTGCCCGCGTCGGCCGTCGCGATGAAATAGCGGATTTGTCGCAATGAAAAAGCCATAGATTTTTCCGATATCGCGTCACTGTTTTTCTTATTTTACAATACGGTCAGAACCCGTAAAGTCGTAACTTGAAGCGGGTTATTGCCGCTGGCGGCGACGTTCCGGCCTCTCGGGCGTGTCCGAATCGGCTGGCGCGGCGCCTTTGGAAGCGATCAAGCGGTGCCCCGGAAACCGCGCAAACAGGGAGGATCAAGGAATGAAAAAAAGCTGGACCGCATCGCTTGCCGTAATGGCTGGCGCGCTCGCGTTGGTGGCCGCGCTACCGACCGGAGCGCAGGCTGCGGAAAAATGGTACCCATATTCGGTCGAGGTTTGGGACCCGCCGTTCAACATGGCGAGCCCGCGCAAGTCCGTCGACTACGTCCCTCTCGAATCGGCATCCAAGCCCTGGGACATCTGCGTTTCCTTCCCGCACATGAAGGATGCCTATTGGATGGCCGTTGACTATGGCGTCGTCGCCGAGTCGAAGCGACTAGGGGTCAAGATGCAACTCGTCGAGGCGGGTGGCTATACAAACCTCAACACCCAAATCTCACAGATCGAGGACTGCGTGGCGCGCGGATCGGACGCCGTCGTGATCGGCGCGATCTCCTATGACGGGCTGAACAACCTCGTCAAGGAGGTGCGCGGCAAGGGCATTCCGGTCATCGACGTGATCAACGGCATGTCCTCGCCCGAGCTGTCCGCCAAGTCGCTCGTCTCCTTCGGCGAGATGGGCTACAAGGCCGGCGAGTACATCGCAAAGATGCACCCCAAGGGCTCGGGCAAGGTCAAGGTCGGCTGGTTCCCGGGACCGCCGGGCGCCGGCTGGGTCGAAGCGGGCAACAAGGGCTTCCAGAAAGCGATCGCCAATTCCGATATCGAGGTCGTCGAAACCAAGTACGGCGACACCGGCAAGGAAGTGCAGCTCAAGCTGGTCGAGGACACGCTGGAGGCGCACCCCGACATCCAGTACATCGTCGGCACCGCGGTGACCGCCGAGGCCGCCGTCGGCTTGCTGCGCGCGCGCGGCCTGTCGGACAAGATCAAGGTCATGTCCTATTACTTCACGCCGGGTGTCTACCGCGGCATCAAGCGGGGCACGATCCTGGCGGCGCCGACCGATTCGCCGGTGATCCAGGGGCGCGTCGCGATCGACCAGGCGACCCGAATCCTGGAAGGCAAGCCCTATTATAAGCACGTCGGCCCGGCGCTTTACGTGATCGATTCAAAGAATATCAACAGCTTCGATCGCAGCTCCTCGCTTGCGCCCGACAGCTTCAAGCCCACGTTCACCGTGAATTGAGGTCGACGGACCTCGGCGAACGATGAACGGCGACGGTCAGGGTGGCGGGACCCCGCAAAGCGGGGACCCGCCGCTTCTTCGGCTCGAACGGATCACCAAGCGGTTTCCCGGCGTTCTGGCGCTGGATCGGGTCGGTTTCGAGTTGCGGCCGGGAGAGGCGCACGTTCTTTTCGGAGAAAACGGCGCCGGGAAATCGACCCTGATCTCGATCGTCGCCGGCGCGTTGCGCCCGGACGGCGGAGAGATCGCTTTTCGCGGCAAGTCGGTCGAGCTCTCCTCGGTCCACCACGCGCGATTGCTCGGGATCAGCGCCGTGTTCCAGGAGTTCTCCCTGGTGCCGCAACTCACGGTCGAACAGAACCTGTTTCTGGGCGCCGAGAAAACCTCCTTCGGCGTGCTCAACAAGGCGGCGCTGCATGAAGGCGCGGAGGCGATCCTGAAACGTCTCGGCTTCCCGCTGCGCCCGACCCAAAGGGTCGCCTTCCTCACGCGCGCCGAGCGGCAGATGGTCGAAATCGCCAAGGCCTTCTGCACCGACCTTTCGGTGCTGATTCTCGACGAGCCGACGGCCTCGCTGACCGACCGCGAGACGGAGCAGCTCTTCGCCCTGATCGAACAGGTCAAGGCGCAGGGAGTCGGCATCATCTACATCACCCATCGCATGAGCGAGATTCGCCGTATCGGCGACCGCATCACTGTGTTGCGCGACGGCCGTTACGTGGCGACGGTCGACGCTCAAACCTCCGAGGACGAGTTGGTCCGCTTGATGACCGGCCGCCTGATCGATCAGATTTTCCCCGACGTGCGCTTCCAGCCCGGCGAGACGACGCTCGAACTCGAGGACCTGGCGACAATAGATGGAAGCGTGAACGCGGTTTCGATGAATGTTCGACAAGGCGAGATCGTCGGCCTCGCCGGACTTGTCGGCTCGGGCAAATCCGAGGTCGGGCGCGCCTGTTTCGGTCTTAATCCGATCTCTCGGGGGCGCGTCGTTTTCGCCGGCGAGGAAACCACCAGGCTGTCGCCGCGCCAAATGCTAACCCGAGGGTTCTTCTATATTCCACCGGACCGGCGCGACGAGGGCCTGCTGACGATGCGCAGCGTGCGCGAGAACATCGCCATGCCCGCCTTGTCGCTGCCGACCTTTTCGCGTGGGCCGTTTCTGCGCCGGCGCGCGGAGGCGGCGCAAGCTTATGCGCTGGCGAAACGCCTGAACCTGCAACCACTTCAAATCGAGCGCGAGGTCGAACATTTCTCGGGCGGGAATCAGCAGAAAATCCTTCTCGCTAAAAGCCTCACGCGCGAGGTCAAGCTTTTCGTGTTCGACGAGCCGACGGTCGGCGTCGACGTCGGCACTCGCGTCGCAATCTACGAATTCATCCGCGATCTCTGCGAGGCCGGTGCGGCGATTCTGTTGATTTCGTCGGACCTGCCGGAAATCCTGCATTTGACGAACAGGGTTTACGTCATGTGCCGCGGCATGATCGCGGCCGAGCTGCGCGACGGGGAAATCTCTCAGGAAAGCGTTATACGGTACTGTTTTGAAAGGGAGGCAGCGTGACTTCGAGCGGCGAAAACAAGCCCAGCCAGACCCCGGGCCACTCGGTTACCTACTGGATCCAGT
>Ga0114931_10001561_pt1 | contig 29269 bp, 31 predicted proteins | sample 2SBtaG_FD_89579 | JGI IMG/M metagenome (GOLD analysis project Ga0114931, IMG submission 89579) | Deep subsurface microbial communities from Kolumbo volcano to uncover new lineages of life (NeLLi) - 2SBTROV14_V59a metaG | ecosystem: Environmental > Aquatic > Marine > Volcanic | place: Kolumbo... | reverse complement strand
CTTATAAAAACTCTGTTATTAGTAGGTATTGGGATGGTTGTCTTGCCTATAACCTCTTTTGGGCAGATAAATATAAACACCTCCTACGCCTTCTCAAATGAACTTGGGGTTAATATCATCCCCAACTATCCAAGACCAAACCAAACAGTGTTTATCAATCTGACTCTCTATACAGGCGACTTAAACTCAGCCGATATAACCTGGTACAAAAATAATAAGGAAGTTCTAAGTGGCAAAGGAGAAACTAGATACTCTTTCAAGGCCGGTAACGTAGGAGAAGAAACAAATATCGAAGTTAAAATCAAACTCGCAAACAGTGTCTCCTTTTCAAAATCTTTTACCTTAAATCCAGCTAGCGTAGACATCGTTTGGGAAGCCAACTCATACGTACCTCCGTTTTATAAAGGCAAGGCCCTCCACCCAAGACAGGGGAGTCTGAAAGTAGTGGCGACACCAGAGTTTGTAAAAAATGGTCGACGGATTTCTGCTCAAAACCTCATTTATGAATGGTCAAATGGTCTTGATGTCTATCAAAGCCAATCGGGCTATGGTAAAAGTACCGTCATTTTAAATGGCTCACTTTTGGGTAGGACCGAAGAGATAAAAGTTTTGGTAACAGACCCTGTAAACAACTTGGTGGCTGAAAGCTTTGTGGCCATCAAACCGGTTGATTCAGAAATTATTTTTTATGAGAACAACCCATACTATGGACAGATTTTTGACTCAGCTGTAACCAATACGTTTGATTTGGCCACTGACGAAATACAAATTCTAGCTGCCCCATATTATTTCACTAAAGAAAGTTTTGGTGGGTTAAAATACGAGTGGCAACTAAATGGTCAGACTATCCCAAACCTCTCAGACTCAAGGACAGCCATCTTTAGAAAACCAGAAAATAAGGGAGGAAAATCTGTCATTAGTCTACGAGTTAAAAACGTAAACAGGATATTACAGCAAGCAGACAATAAGCTAACAATGAGTTTTGAATCCCGTTAGAGTTTTAAATATTATCCAAAATAGTAAAAATTTTATTATACAAATAAATACTTATATGACTTTTAACAAACAAACCAAAAACTCTAACGGGATGAAAATTCTGATGTTCATGATACTAGCGATGCTGGTGTTGCCAGTAATACCTGTAATTGCAGAAGATATACCGGATTACGCTGTCTTGGCACCATTACCAGGAACTACAAACGACGAGTGTAATTCTTCGAACCCAGAAGATGACGCCTGCAAAACAACCTTACAAAAATACATACCAGGTATTTTTAACTTAGCCATAGGCCTTTCCGCAGTAGCAGCGGTACTTTTTATTATTATTGGAGGTTTTCAATATATGACGTCTGACGCTATACATGGGAAAACTGAAGGGAAAGACCGGATTTGGAATGCCATCAAAGGTTTGGCCCTTGTCATCTCTGCTTGGCTTATCCTCTACACAATCAACCCAAATTTGCTGATACTCAATCTTAATATAGAAAGTCCGACAACAAGTGCTCCTGCGGGAGGGACTTTAACTACAGGAACTCCTATGAGTGATGCTGAAATAGCCGAAAGTAATACCATAAGAGATTCTTTACAAAAAAAAGGAGTGGGTACCTATAGAGGACCATGTACTAAAGGTGAAACTATTGGTTGTGTTAATTTGGATGGATTAACTCAATCAACCCAAAGTAGTTTAGCAAATCTGGCTTCAGAATTTGGTAGTTATGTAGGTAAAGATCCTTCACAAATCCCAGTACTAGAAATCACTGGTGCCACAGAAGGTGGGCACTCAACAACTGGAAACCATCCAAAAGGTAATGCGGTAGACTTTAGTTTCCAATATAATCCGGAATTAATTAATTTTGTTGAAAAAAATGGAGGCACACCTACACAAACAAAAGATGGGCCTCTTTATACTGTAAATATCGACAATCAAGATATAACTTTCTTAAAAGAAAGTAACCATTGGCATGTAACCTTCCCATAAAAAATGAGTAAAAAAATATTATTAATAATAGGAATATTAGCGATAGTCGGAGTGGCGGTGTTTTTGATATTTACATCAAAACCACAGACAAATGGAGATAGTAGAGTAGGATTCTCCATTAGAGAATTTTTACCTTTTGGCAAAAGTGACAGCGTAGACACTAGTGGTTTGGTAACAGACACAGACAGCGACATAACAACAGATACTACACCTGCTGTAAACACAAACAAACCAATACCAAGACTGAGAAAAATCTCCAGTGAACCTGTAGCCGGAGCCGTGGTTTTTAATATAGGAACTACCAGTGTGGTCAGATTTGTAGAGAAGGGGACAGGCAATGTTTATGAGGTAACTTCTGACTCTTTGGTGATCAAAAGACTGACCAATACCACTATTCCCAAGATAGTCAGAGCCTTTTGGCTACCGGATGCCTCTGGATTTCTAGCCCAAACCCTAATGGAAACTAATGAAATAATAGAAACCAACTTTGTAAAACTAAACAAAAATGTTCTCAGCAGCACTAATGAAATCCTTACTTCTCTTAATACCACTATCAGCAAACTACCCACAAACATAAAGGAAATCGCTGTCAGCCCAAACGGTTCCAAGATTTTCTACTACACGGCACCAAACTCATCAAACTGGTTCATCTCAAACCCTGATGGAACAGATAGCTCTTTGGTGATGTCTCATCCGCTAACAGAATGGCTTCCTAAATGGGTGACCACAAATCAGATAATGATGCAGAATAAGAGTAGCTCAAACAGTATTGGTTTTAATTATATTTTCAATACTCAAAATAAAGTTCTTAAAAAGATTGGGTTTGGTATAGTAGGGCTCTCTAGTAACCCAAACTCTAATGGATCTTTAAATCTAGCTTCAATTGGAGGTACTTCTCCCCAACTTTTACTGATAGACAACAATAATACTACTTTACAAAAAATAAGCGCCAAAACTTTGGCTGACAAATGTGTTTGGACAGAAAAGGAGACACCTACTGCTTATTGTGCCATCCCCACTCAACTACCAAGTGGGAGTTATCCTGATGTTTGGTACCAAGGGCTTGTCTCTACCGAAGATATTATAAGTAAAATAGATCTAGTTAACGATATTTATTACAACACTATAGATTTATCGACAGAATCTGATGAAAAAATAGATGTGGTTGATATAGAACTTTCTCCAGACGAGACTCACCTTATCTTCCGCAATAAAATTGATGGATACCTGTGGATGCTTAGGGTAGAGAAGTAAAATATTAAGAGGTTTTTTCTACTATAGTAGTCTCTTCTTTAGGGGTTTTGGCCATTTGTTTTTTGATGTAGAGGTCTTGACCAACACTCATTAGATTGTTAATAAACCAGTAGAGAGCTACCACGGCTGAAATCTTCCAAGAGATAAAAAACACAATGAAGGGCATGGTGTATTTCATTTGTTTGGTCATCATCTTAGCGAAGTCTGGTTTGCCAGAAGCTCCCGCACTAGCCTTGTCTGTATTTTTACCATCTACTCCACTTGAGGCCACATGCATCTGCCAATAACTAGTGATAGCTGCCAAAAAGGCCAAAACGATACTCTTTTGAGAGACATCTATAAGACCCAAAAGACTCATAGAGATATTTGTAGGCGCTTTTACAAACGAATACAAGAGTCCTGTATCTATTACAGGGAGTCCTGACTTGAAAAATATATAATACAGAGAAAATATGATAGGAATCTGGATAACAACAGTCAAAATACTAGAAAAAGGATTAATTTTATTAGTTTTATAAAATTCCATTATTTTTACTGCTTGTTCTTGCTTGTCTTTGTATTTTTCTTTGATTGAAGAGAGTTCTCCCTCTTTTTCTTTCATTTTAGTTTGAGTGATGGTGGATTTTTTGGAAATAGGGTAGAGAATCAGCTTTACCGAGATGGTTAAAATAATAGTAGCAATACCAACATCAATCCAACCCACATTCAAGAGAAGAATAAAAATATTGTAAAGAGGAGTATAAATAATTGTTTTTAAAAAGGCTATCATTTTGTTTTTTTATTTGATTTATCCTGTTAGAATTAATTATATATTAATTTTTACTTAATTTTTATTTTTTGACTTCTAATGGGATTAGTTTTGAATCTTTGAGGATAGATTCTAGGTTTTTTATAATTTCTTCATCATTTTTCGGCACAATTCTATAAAAAAATAGGGCTACGACCCCAGGTTTTATTTCTTCTAGGTAATTTTGGATCAATCTATACCCAGCCCGCCTCATCCTATTCCTAACCACCGCATTTTTGGCTACTTTTTTGGAAATAGAGAAGCAAAAACGGGAAATTTCGTGGTCTGATTTTAAAACAAACTTTAGAAAAAAAAGCTTATTTTTAAACGTTTTAGCCCCATTAGACAATAATAGGAACATTTCTCTGGGTATCCTTCTGTTCTTGGGAAGCATTGAAATTATACAGCTATTGTTTTACGACCTTTCCTGCGGCGATTTTGAAGCACTTTTGAACCACCAGCACTCTTACTACGTACCAGGAAGCCGTGACTCTTGGCTCTTTTCCTTTTTTTTGGTTGGTATGTGATTGACATATTTTTAAAAACTTTATCAACTGACTATTCACAGATTATAAACATATTTAAGAATAAATACAAGTTCCATAAAAATTTTTTGTATATATAATGGTCAGTATGGATACCAAAGAACTATGGAGCAATGTGTTATTGGAGTTAGAAACTTCTGTTTCTAAAGCAAACTTCACTACTTGGTTTAAAGAAACTAAAATTTCCAGATTTGATAACGGTGTCATCTATTTAAGTGTTCCAAATACTTTTGTCCAAGAGTGGTTGTTGAAAAAATTCCACTCTCTTATACTAAAATACTTAAGAGAATCGTCCGAATCAATCCATGCCCTTGAATATGTTATCAAAGAAGACAGCAAACAAAAGAACCAATACATACCCACTAAAACTATTTCAGCTACCAGAGAATTACCTTTGTCCGAACACTACATAAATAAAGATGACAATCTAAATCCGAGATACACTTTCGAATCTTTTGTAGTTGGACCTTTTAATGAGCTCGCTCACGCAGCAGCCCAAGGAGTATTGGGGAATTTAGGTATCGCTTACAATCCGCTTTTTGTATATGGAAGTTCTGGACATGGTAAAACTCATCTAATTCAAGCGGTTGGTAACGCAGTAAAAGCTGCTGACCCATCAAAAAAGATTTTTTACTTTACTTGCGAGAAATTTGTTAATGATTATGTGAGTTCTGTTCAAACAAACAAAGTAGATCAATTTAAAGATAAATATCGAAAGTATGATATGTTGATTATGGACGACGTCCAATTCCTCTCTGGTAAAGAAAAAACTCAAGAAGAGCTCTTCCACCTCTTTAATATAATGAAAGACAACAACAAGCACATCGTTTTCTCTTGTGATAAACACCCAAACTTTGTGACAGGCCTAGAAGATAGGTTAAAATCCAGATTTGCCGCCGGAATGGTGGTTGATATTCCTGCTCCAGACCAAGAATCAAGAGTGGCTATTATCAAATCTAAATGTTCGAGTATCAACCTCTTCATAGATGATGAAATTATTGACTATTTGGCCACTTCTATAAAAGGGAATATTAGAGACCTTGAAGGAGTAATTAACCTTATTGTCTGCCAAACAAGTACCAAAAACAGAACTCTAACCTTGGCCGAGGTTAAAGATTTGGTTAAAAACAGCATCAAACAAAAGAAACTTCTCTCTTATAAAGAAGTTGTTAAGATAATTGCTGATTTTTATAAAATAGAAGAAAATATTATTTACGAAAAAACTAGAAAGAAAGAAGTTATCAAACCACGACAAATTATTATGTATATTTTGAGAGAAGATTTCAGTATTTCTTATCCATCAATAGGGGAAAAGTTGGGTGGTAGAGATCATACCACAGTTATACATTCATGTGAGAAGATTAAAAGAGAAGTTAAAGAAGATATGTTATTATCCAAAGAAATTCAAGAAATACGGTCGATAATAGGTTAATTAGTTGTTTATAACTTGTCCATTAATTGTATAGAAATTGTTATTAAAAAAATTAAAAAATAAAAACAAACCAAATTATAATCTGGTTATGAACAGAAAAGAAAAATTATAATTTAAATAACCTTTTTAAATAAACAATATAAAAAGTAATCCACCAATCCACAAGTTTATATAAATAAAAAAATATTATGAAATTAGAATGTGATAAATCAAAAATAGAAAATGCAATTCAAAAGACATCAAAATTGGCGAGTAAACATTTGACTCTCCCAGTTCTTTCTTGTGTCTATTTAGATGCTTCAAACAGTAACAAACTCTATATTAAGGCAACTAATTTGGATATAGGTATAGAGATAGATTTGAAAGTTAAAATATTAGAGAAAGGTATTGTGGCTGTGCCTGCGAATGTGCTTTTAGGAGTACTCTCTTCTATCAAAGATGATAATCTAATATTTGAAACTAAAGAGAATAATCTAAAAATATCTTCAAAAAAGAATTCTGTAGTTATAAAATGCCTCCCCTATGAAGATTTTCCCACTATTCCTAAGTTAGAAAATTCAAAATCAATAAAAATAAACAGTGGTGAGTTGATATCTGGCTTCAAATCAGTTTGGTACAGCGCCTCAAATTCAAACATTAAACCAGAGCTTTCAAGTGTTTATATATATAAAAAAGAAGATAAATTAATCTTTGTTTCCACTGACTCCTTTAGATTAGCTGAAAAGAAGATAAACACCAAAGTCTCCACTGATTTCCCAGAAACCCTTATACCTTATAGGAATGTTTCAGAGATTATAAAATTATTTGAAGGATACGAGGGGGATATAGATATAGTTTTTGAGAAAAACCAGGCAGCCTTTATTATAAATGGTATGTATTTGGTTTCTAGACTTATTGACGGCTCTTTTCCGGACTATAAACAGATTATTCCCAAAGAATATACTACTACCATCAACATTTTGAAGACTGATTTGATTAACTCTATTAAAACTTCAAATATTTTCTCTGATTCCTTAAACCAAGTTAAGTTAAAAGTTGATATCAAAAATAAATCATTAGATATAGAGGCAAAAAACAATGATGTGGGTGAATATAACGAATCTATTCCTGCCACAGTCTCTGGTGATAATTTGGAGCTAAACTTCAACAACAGGTATATTGTAGATTGTATGCAGTCTATTCCATCATATAGTCTGACACTAGATTTTGGTGGAGTGGGCAAGCCTTTAGCTATCAATGGAGCGACTGATAAAAGCTTTCTTTATATTGTGATGCCGATGAATAGGTAAACCCCACTCCGGACTTCGTCTCGACCCTCCCCTTGATCAGGGGAGGGAAAAAAGAGAGTAAATTCTAAAAATGTAATAAAATGAAAATATAATGAATAGTATTACAAATTTCTTACAGAAATTTTTGAATCTTGAAAAAGATAATGAGACCAAATTAGCAATAATTCTTGAGGTTATAAAAAAGGAGACTGGTATAGAATTGAAAAGAGAGATGTTGGAAATAAAAGGTGATAACCTAAAATTAAACTGCAATCCAGTATTCCGCAACGAAATCTTCATGCACCGCGCCCAAATTGAGGGGTTATTAAAGGAACAGAAGGTGTTTTTGAGTATTGTTTAAAATAGTACTTACAAATGTAATTACGTCAGTAAGTATGTTTTGGTGGGGGATGGGGTATAATATATGATAAGATAAATAAGTATTTAAATACCTATTTAAATAGGTAGCAATTAAAATAAAAATAATATGGCTAGAAGAAAACTAGAAGATAAAAATACTAGGAAAATAAGTAGGATTGGTAATCGATCATTAGGTATTACTATACCTGTAGAGATTTTGAGAGATTTAAAATGGCGGGAGAAGCAGAAAGTGACAGTTAAAAGAGTCCGCGGAGGTATTGTTATTAAAGATTGGAAGAAATAATATATATTACAAAAACAATCCAATGATTGGGGAGTTAGGTTACATTTAATTATATATTTAAATATAACTTCTATTCTCTAATTCGCGCGAATAAAGGGGGGTTTATTTCTTCCCCTTTCATTAATCAAGGAGAGAGGCAACCTACCGAGAGGTAGGTGGGGTGAGGTTAATTCAACACAAAAGGTCTGTCGGCGGTGAGACCATTGGTCTTGGCCCAGAGGCGGACAGGGTATTCCCAACGCTCAAATTGAGGATCAGGATTTGGATATGGTGGATATTCTCCTCGAGGGTTGTCTCTTTCTACCCAATTTAAGATAGAGTGGGGGCCACCGGTCACTATTCTGTTATTGGAAGAAGAAGTAGCAAAAACACCTCCTTGCCAAATACCTTGTAAGACTGGTTTTAAGTTTGTGGTGTTTTCCACTAAAGGTTCTTCAAATTGCTCATAAGGCATTTTGGTCAAAATTTCATCCATAAAAGCTCGCCACATTGGAGCGACAATAAAGCCAGCTATCTTTTTCTTCATTGGAGTGTTGTCGTTGTTGCCAGCCCAAGCTCCTAAAGCCACTGATGGAGTATAGCCAATAATCCAAGCATCTTTATAGTTGTTGGTAGTACCGGTTTTGACCGCTACATCTCTACCTCCAAAATATAAAACGGATGACGGGCCAAATGCAGGTGTTCTGGCTACGTTGTCGGAGAGAATGTCAGATATTTTAAGAGCAATCTCTTTATCTAATACTCGAACTGGTCTTGGGTCATGAGTTTCTAACACTTTTCCATTTTTATCTTTTATTTCTTTAACTGCTGAAATATTGGTTTTGATACCATTGTTAGCAAAAACACCATAAGCGCTAGTCATCTCAAGAGGGGTGACTTCACCACCTCTAAGGACAAGGGTTAGCCCATAGTCTCCTTTATTAGTAAGGGACTCTATACCCATATCTCTGGCTAGTCTAATTGATTCGTTTAAGCCAGCTAAATACAAAACTTTAACCGAAGGGATGTTTAAAGATTGAGCTAAGGCGTTTCGCAGGGTTATAGGTCCTCTAAAGGTGTTGTCATAGTTTCTAGGGGAGTAGCAACCATTATTCATAGTTAAGTTGTCAGGTGAGCATCTAGCGGAGAATTGAGTCTTCAAATCAAAGACGACTGTCTCTGGGGTGTAGCCTTTGATGAAGGCTTGAGAGTAAACAAATGGTTTAAAAGTAGAACCTGGTTGTCTTTTAGCGGTGGTGACATTGAAAGCTCCATCTATCTCTTTATCAAAATAATCTCTTGAGCCGATCATAGCTAAGATCTCTCCTGTCTTTGGGTCGGTGGCTACCATAGCAGTATTTTCAGCATTAAAATTTTTTTCATTGCTCATAGCGTAGTCGTGAGCGATCCGCTCTCCTTTGGTTTGCAAATCAAAATCTAACGAAGTGATCACCCGCAAGCCTTCGCTGTTTAGAGACTCTTCTCCATATTTCTTTTTTATATAATCAAGAACATAAAAAACAAAATGAGGGGCTTTGATACTTGAGTCTCCTTTAGCCATAAACTTTACTTTTTCAGTCAGGGCTCCTTTGTATTCTTCTTCGGTGATAAAACCGCTTCGAAGCATCTCGCTTAAGACCAAATTTTTTCTCTCTTCGAGACGATCTACATGTTTACCATAAGGGGAGTAGAAAGTGGGGGCTTTTGGTAGGGCTGCTAAGTAAGCGGCTTCGGCTAAGGTGACATCTCTAGATGATTTACCAAAGAAAGCCTGACTGGCTTCTTCTACACCATAAAGGACTCCTCCATAAGGAATTTCGTTTAAATACATAGAAAGGATCTCATCTTTAGAGGCGACCTGTTCTAGTTTGACAGCCAAAACCCACTCTTTCAGTTTTCTTGAGATGAGTTTTTCTGAGGTGAGGAGTGAATTTTTAACCACTTGTTGGGTGATGGTAGAGCCACCTTGGCTGAAGTCTCCAGATAACATATTTACTATAGCTGCCCTGATAAAGGCTGTTGGTTTGATCCCGATGTGAGTATAAAATTCTTTGTCTTCAATAGCGATGGTGGCGTTTTTGATGTGTCTAGATATATCTTCTATAGGGACAATACTTCTTCTAACATTACCTCCGGTATCATAAAGGAGTATTTCGCCGGTGCGGTCGTATATTTTGGTTGATTCAATAACTCTTCTTTCTCTGATTGAATCAGAGGTAGGAACTTTGAAAGTACTGATCCAAAAGAGGATTACAGCTCCTAATATAAGGCTGGCCGAAATGGTCAGCATAATTAATGTTTTTAATAGGTGTTTATGTCTTCTTACAAATCTTTTCATCCCATTAGAAATTTTAAATAATAAAGTATTTTAGTTATTTCGAGTCCCGTGAATTTCTAACGGGACAGGTGGTATCTATATATTATGCTAAAAAGCGAAATTATGATAGCATTTTTGTATGTTTGGGTCTAAACCAAAAATAATAACTGATGAGAAAATGATCGACGAGGTACTCACTCGTGGTGTTGAAGAGGTGATTAACAAAGAAGAGTTAAGAAAAAAACTGAAAAGTGGTCAGCAACTTCGGATTAAATTAGGGATTGATCCAACTAGTCCAAATATTCATCTTGGTAGAACTATACCACTACTTAAACTTAAGGATTTTCAGGATCTTGGACATAAAATAATTTTAATTATTGGGGATTTTACTGGTTTGATAGGTGATACTTCAGATAAAGATAGCGAACGTCCGATGTTAACCGAAGATGTAGTCAAAAAAAATCTCGAAAGTTATATTGAACAAGCTGGAAAAATTATTGATATTAAAAAATGTGAGGTTCGTTACAATAGCGAATGGTTGGGTAAATTAGATTATTATAAGATAGGTAAACAAGCAGATGTTTTTTCTTTGAGTGATTTTATTTCAAGAGATAATATTAAAAAAAGATTAGATATTGGTAAAAGAATATCTCTGCGAGAGCTACTATATCCTCTTATGCAGGGATATGATTCTGTCGCAATAAAAGCAGATGTCGAAATTGGGGGTACTGATCAAAAATTTAATTTACTTGCTGGGCGGGATTTACAAAGATTATACGATCAAAAACCGCAGGATATTATGACTCTAACTTTGATACCTGGACTTGATAAACGCAAAATGAGTTCTAGTTGGGGTAATACTATCAACCTTTTAGATTCTCCAGGAGAAATTTTTGGTAAAGTTATGTCTTTACCTGATGATTTAATAGAAACATACAATGTTTCTGCAACAAGAGCCCCAATGTGGAATTCCAGTAATATGAAAGAAAATAAAATCTCTTTAGCAAAGGAGATTGTTGGGCAATCTTATGACGAAAAAGCAGCAGAAAAAGCAGCCAAAGTTTTTGAAAGCACTTTTAGTAAAAGAGAGTTTCCAGATGATGCCAAAGTTTTGGATGTTTCAAAGACAGATAAATTGATTGATGTATTGGTAGAAAGTGGAGTAGTAGAATCAAAATCTGAATTCCGTAGATTAGTAGAAGCAGGTGCGGTCTCTGACTTCCCAGATAAAAAAATAATAGACCCAAACGAAGAGGTGGGAGAGGGTAAAAGGAAAATAAAAGTAGGCAAGAGGGTTTTTGTTGTCTTAAAATCGTAATAAACATTTAAAACCAAAAAACTGCCAAGTTAACTTGGCAGTTTTTTGGTTTTATTTGAAACTTATTCGTTGCTCTCTTCATCTTCATCTTCATCCTCCTCGTCATCTTCTTCCTCTTCAGGAACCTCTTCTAGGGTTTCGTCTTCAAATTCTTTTATTATAGGATCTTTTTTTATTATTTCGTCTTCTTCGTAATCCATAATATTAATTTTATTTTTAATTTATGATTAAAAAGATAATCATATTTAATAATTTTTAGCACAGTGTATTTTTTTTGCAATAACTTTAACTGTGTATATCTGTGGATAAAGAAATGGCAGAGCAAGTGATGGCGGTGGCGATGGCGTCATACTCGTCATCATGTCTTGCTTGCCTTGATTTTGTTGAAGGGTTTGGTTTTAATTTAACCAATTTTTCAACCATGTCTATAACTTGTTTTTTATCGCTTTTACCATAGCCGGTAACCGCTAGTTTGATCTCGTTTGGGTTGTATTCGCGGATATGAACACCACTTCGGGATGCTTCAAGGAGTATCACCCCACGAGCCTCGGCTACTTGAAGAGCGGTTTTTTTATTTTTGCTCCAAAGTAAAGTCTCTACTGCCATCTTTTGAGGTTTATATTTTTTGATTATGGTTTTTATTTTTTCTCCTATGAGTAGCAATCTCTCGTGGTGGGGAAGCTTAGCGTCTGTCTCAAAACACTCTGAATGAATCAGGTTTTCACCTTTGCTTGTTTTCTCAATTATAGCAATTCCTATCCTGCCGTAACCGGGGTCGATGCCGAGAATGATATTTTTATTTTTCGTTGAAGGCATGTTTATTTTTTCTTATGAAAACCCCTTCTTTCATTGAGAATATGCTTTTGAAGTGGCTTGCGAAGCCTGACGAGGCGGCTACCTTAGGGAATTTTTAGCAAAAAATTTCCGTACACTTCAAAAATATATTCTCATAAGAAAGATCTATCCGATAACTACTCAGCATTAGTGAATACTTCTTGGACTTCGTCATTTTCTTCGAGTTCTTCTACTAACTTTTGGAGTTTTTCACCATCGGCCTCTTTGATAGGGACGGTGGTTTTAGCGACCCAGCTACTGCTATCGACTTTCTTTTCAAAAGCCCAAGTAGCTGAGCCAGAAGTAGCCAGTTCAAAACCATTTTTTGAGAGGATGTGTTTTATTTCTTGGACGGCTTTATTTTTATTTTCAGTTAGAGCTTCGATGATGAGGGCAGTGCCCCCTGGACCATAAGATTCATAAGTTATTTGTTCCATTTGACCTGCATCACCACCAGTACCTTTTTTGACAGCTCTGTTTATATTATCATTGGGCACATTTTCTGATTTGGCTTTTTCGATTACCGCTCTTAGACCAGGAGAGTTTATATCTCCCTTGGCTTTTTTAGACTCTACAGTAATGAGTCTGACCATCTTGCTAAAAATCTTGCTCTTTTGAGCATCGGTGACTGCCTTTTTATTTTTTATCTTTGACCATTTATTATGCCCTGACATATGCCGATTATATAATATTGTTTCAAAAAAAACACCCCACCCGGCTTTTCAGCCACCTTCCCCTGAACAAGGGGAGGGCTACACGCAGTGAGGGGTGGGGTGTTATAAATTACAATAACTTCTTTTGCCTCTCTTCTGGGAACTTTAACCCCATATGTTCGTAAGCGCGCTTGGTTAGAATACGTCCGCGTGGGGTTCTTTCTATAAATCCTATTTGCAAAAGATAAGGTTCGTTGAACTCTTCGATAGTTGACTCTTCTTCTGAAAGAGAAGCTGCCAGTGTGTTTAATCCCACAGGACCTCCATTAAATTTGGTAGCGATGGTTTTAAGGAGAGCAATGTCAGAAGAGTTTAGCCCCATGTCATCTATCCCTAAAAGATCAAAAGCTTCTGTAGCCATGTCTTGGTTGATGTTTTTCTTCTTTACTTGAGCGTAGTCTCGAGCCCTCTTTAAAAGATAGTTGGCAGTACGAGGAGTGAACCTGCTTCTGCCACCTATAGTCTCTGCTGCGACTTTGTCTAAGGTGACACCAAGTATCTTGGCTGAGCGTCTGATGATAGTGATGATCTCTTCTGGACTATAAAATTCAAGACGGAAGATACCTCCAGAAAATCTACTTCGTAGTGGTGAAGAAAGCATAGCCACTCGAGTGGTAGCTCCAATCAAAGTGAATGGTGGTAATTCAAGTTGAATAGTCCTTGCACTCGGACCCTTACCGATAATGATATCTAATGAGCCAGACTCCATGGCGGGGTAGAGGACTTCTTCAATAGATTTGTTTAGGCGGTGAATCTCATCTATAAAGAGGATGTCTCCTGCAGAAAGATTGGTGAGGATAGAGGCTAGGTCCCCTATCTTTTCAATAGCAGGTCCAGAGGTAGAACGCATCTGACTGCTAGTCTCCTTAGCTATAAGGTGAGCTAGAGTAGTCTTACCAAGCCCTGGGGGACCATAAAATAAGAGGTGTTCAGGTGGATGCTCTCTTTCTTTGGCAGCATCTAAGAGGATTTGGAGATTTTTTTTGATGTTTTCTTGCCCTATGTATTCTTCCCATCTAGAAGGCCGAAGGGTTTGGTCTAAAAAATCCAAATCCCTGTCCGCCTCGCCATTATAGCGGGCGGGTTTGGTTTCTTCATTTTTATTATTGTTTATTGACATATTATATCGTCTATGCTATACTCTGTATGAATTTGAAATTGTCATATTGGAGGTACAAATCTCTAAGCAACGCCTCACTTCGGTAAGGTTAGACATTAAATCAAGGAAGTGCCGGTACCATCTTTAGGGAGGGACCACTAGCTCTCTCCTCAGAATAATGTTTTGCTTTTTGTTTAATTATAGAAAGTGCTGCTTAGAGATTTGTATCCCTAATTCCATTATTCACAAAACCATTGCTTCAGCAATTAATTTTGTGAATAACTTTTATTTTACTCTTCCAAATCAATCACTCTACCTAACTCATCGAGGGAAGTGATGCCTTTTAGTATTTTGATGACACCATCTTGCTTCATATTTAAGAGGTTTTGACTTTCAGTCGCTTTGTTTATCTCTCTTTCGCTTGGATTTTTGTTAACTATATCTTCTATTTTCTCGTCGGTTAAGATGGCTTCGTAGATACCAGTCCTACCTTTAAAGCCGGTGAAGTTACACTCGGCACAGCCCACAGCCTCGTGTATGTTTTCAGTATTTAAGCCTTTTAGATAGCTTTTGTCTGTAATACTATCGGTCACTCTCTTTATTATTCTGTTTTGCTTTTCATTTAAAGTCGCTTTCTTTTTACATTTATCACAAAGTTTTCTCAAAAGTCTTTGAGCCATAGCTATGTTAATGGCAGAACTAATAACTTTGGAGTTGACACCCAAATCAATCAATCGTGGGAAGGTACCGGCCGCATTATTGGTGTGAAGAGTTGAAAATACTAAATGACCGGTCAAGGCTGCATTGACTGCTATCTCAGCTGTCTCGTTGTCTCTGATCTCACCAACCATGATGACATCTGGGTCCTGACGCAAAGAGCTACGCAAACCTTCGAGGAAGGTATAACCTTTCTTTTCATCTGTTTGGGTTTGAACCACTCCTTTTAGATGATACTCAATGGGGTTTTCTATAGTGATTATTTTTATACCTGGGGTATAGATTTTCTTTAGAAAGGCATAAAGGGTAGTGGTTTTACCGCTACCGGTTGGTCCGGTATTTAAGATCATACCGTTTGGTTTTTTGAGTTCTCTGGTCAAAAGCTTGAGAAGTTTTTCATTCATACCAAGCTCTTCTAACGAGACTGATATGGCGTCTGGATTTAAAACTCTCAACACCACTGACTCTCCATAACCACCTGGTAAAAGGGAAGTACGGATTTCGATCTCTACATCACCAAGTTTGATACTAAACCTTCCGTCTTGAGCCTTTTCTTTGGTGTTTAGTTTTAAGTTTGAGATAAGTTTGATACGAGATAGGAGTAGGGCATAAGTTGCATGGTCAAGCTCTAATATGTCATTTAAAACTCCATCTAGTCTGTATCTAAGTCGGGCCATTTTTTCTTCTGGTTCGATGTGAATGTCAGAAGCTTTTATAGAAATAGCACCAGCCAGCATAATCTCCAATATTTTGGTTATACGATAGCTCTTTTTTTGACTCAAGACTGTCTCAATAGATTTTTTTATATCATCAGAGCTTTGAACTTCTTTGACTAAGTCTTGGATTTCTTCGTTGGCAATGTCTAGGGCTCCACCTTTTGTTTCCATTGCATACGAAAGGTCTTTGTAGCGATCCCAAACTTTCTCTAGGCTTTGTTTGGACGCCATAAAGAGGGAGGGGATGTAACCTCTGTCTTTTAAGTTTTCAATTATGGCTATGGTTTTGTTGTCATTTGGAGAGACAAGAGCGATGGAGACCTTTTTGTTTATTATATTGAAGGGAGCTACTCCCGACTCTCTAGCTTCGGACTCTTTAATAACTCGAATAGCATCGATATTTATAGGACTGGTGGAAAGATCAATGTAAGGTAATTTATATTTTTTAGATAGCATTTGAGCCAGACCTTCTTCTTCTTGCTCACGAAGCTCTTCTAATTTGGCTTTTTGTTTTTCTTCGTCAAATTGGATTGTCATGTGATTATTATAGCAAATTTGCTTAGAAAAATTATTTACTCGCTTAGCACGCACAATTTTCTGCTGAAATTCACCCTTGACTTTTATTTCTAATTTTGATATAATGCATAACAGAGGAGTTCACTATGAAATACACCAAGATTATTCTCATCGTTTTGGTCACCATGCTCACCCTTCCGGTGAGCGGGTATGGTAACCAAGAGGTGGGGACTGCTAAGCAAGCAGCCCGACAGGCAGAAAAAGCTGCGGCCAAGAAAGCCAAGGTTAACGCTAAGCTGACCAAGAGGGTCGCCAAGAAGGAAGCCGAGATTGCCAGGAGGAGAGCTCTCCTGGAAGTCAAAAAAAAGGAGGCCGAGCTCAAGGCCGACGAGAAGGCTTTCAAAAGAAATGCCAAGAAGGCCAAGAAGGCCACTGAGGCAGCTGCACAACAAGAAAGATTGAAAAATCGCCTCAACCTCAATTGTCCTGATGGAGGTTGGGAAAATGTTGTGATTACTGGTGATCTCGTGGGCAATGCCTTTCGGGTCAGTGGTAATCGAGCAGCTCGATTTCTGCTCGCTCGCTATATGGGTCTGGTTGAGACAATAAACCCATATGATGAGGTTGTTCATATCAGTGAGGGTGGTAGACCGGTGGTCTATAACATGTGTCCTCACGGTAATATTACGTTACCGGCGGTTCTTAGTTCTCATGCTGGGGTTATTGACATTTGGGGTCGTAGTCACAGCAGTGAGGAGTTCGTTTGGACAGCTCGCCGTTTTGTCAACGGGCACCTCTACTATGGGGTAAGCCGAAAAATGTCACTGTATGTTTACCAGTGGCGAAAAGAAAAGAAGGCCCAGTGGGTAATGAAGGTTGAAGATATCGACCGATCATTACCAGGCCATCCACTCCCAAAACAAAGTAGACGGAGGTAGCGATGTTAAATCGTTATATCCCTCCATAGTCCCGTCAGAGTTTGCTCAATACAAGCAGACTCCGGCGGGATTTTTTGCTTATATTTTGTAGCGATTAATCGCTACATTTCTATTTGAGTTGATTGTGATAAGATTGTGATATGGAATTTTTATCTAAAAATTTGAAAGAAACAGCTAAAATCGCTAAAGATTTTAAGAATTCCCTTGATGGTGCCCATCGAGGAGAAGGGGCTACTGTAGTGGGTCTTTATGGAGAATTAGGGAGTGGCAAGACCACTTTTATGAAATATTTGGCGGAGTTTTTTGATATTAAAGAAACTATCCAAAGTCCCACTTATGTCATTATGAGAATTTATAAATTAGTAGCTAAAAAATCAGAAGATACAAAATTTTCAAAAGCTGCAGAGCGAGTCTCGCTTGTTGAAAATTTTGTATCTTCTGATTTTTTAAAACTCACCCACATCGATGCTTATCGGATAGAAAAAGAAGATGAGATGCTTAATTTGGGTTGGCAGAAGATAATTTCTGATCCTAAAAATCTAATTTTTATAGAGTGGCCAGAAAAAATCTCGGGTATTATGCCTGAGCATACGAAAATATTTTTCGAACATGCGGACAATAAAGAGAGTCGAAAAATATCAATTTCTAATTTCTAATTTTTAATTTCTAAACAAATCCCAAATTTTAAAATTAAATCATTAAAAATTGTTTGAAAATTCTAAATTGAAAATTGAAAATTATAAAATCAAACATGACGAATAAAATGAAAAATAACCAAACAAAAAATAAAAATTCTAGTGAGAAACTAGTTTTGCTTGATGCACACGCTATTATCCATCGGGCTTATCACGCTATACCTGATTTTGCTACTAGTAAAGGAGAGCCAACAGGAGCTTTGTATGGATTGACTTTAATGATCTTGAAAATAGCTACAGATTTGAAGCCAGATTATATCGTGGCTTGTTATGATTTGCCCAAACCAACTTATCGACATGAGGTTTATGAGGGGTACAAGGCTGGCAGGGCGAGGGCAGATGATGATTTGGTAGATCAGTTAGAAAAATCAAAACAAATCTGCGAAGCTTTGAATATACCTATATATTCTAAAGAGGGTTTTGAGGCTGATGATATGTTAGGTACCATCGTCGAGAAAATTAAGAATACCCCTTCGAACACCTCAGGGCAAATAGACATAATCATTGCTTCTGGTGATATGGACACTATGCAATTGGTGAGAGATGCGGATAAAAAGGGTGGCAGTGTAGAGGTTTATACTCTGAAAAAAGGTATAAAAGAGACCATATTATACGATGAGGCTGCAGTCAAAGAGAGGTTTGGTTTTGAGCCGGAGCTTTTGATAGATTTTAAAGGATTGCGTGGCGATCCATCGGACAACATCATCGGGATACCGGGAATAGGAGAAAAAAGTGCTACCAGTCTTATAACAAATTTTGGCACTATCGAAAATATATATAAGAAGCTTAGAGCTGGGAGCTTGGAACTTAAAAAAAAGATAAAACCAAGAATACTAAAATTACTTGAAGAAGGTGAAGAAGAAGCTAAATTTAGTAAGATGTTAGCCACTATCAGGAGGGACGCACCGATTGATTTTGTGATACCAAAAGATAACTGGAAAGATGGTTTGGATTTAAAAAAAGCTGAAGAGTTGTTTACCAAGCTAGAATTTAGGAACATGGGTTCACGATTGAAAACTGCTATAGATAAAAATGGAGCAAGCGATGAAATTTCAGAAGACAGAGAGGAAAAAATGAAAAAAGAAATGAGTGGTAGTGATAAAAAGTTAGTGGAAGAACTTGGAGTAGCTCTTTGGGTGGTTGATTCAAACATCACTAATCCAGATTTGGAAGATATAACAAACTTTACTGGAACAAAGTCACTTGAGGAAAGTAAAAAAATAATTTTTAAAGAACTTAAAAAAAGAGAAAGTGAGTTTGTTTTTGAAGAAATAGAAAAACCGATAATTCTTGTGATCAAAAAGATGGAAGATAGAGGTGTCTTGATTGACTCGGTCTTTTTGAAGAAGTTGAACAGCAATTATTCAAAAACCATAAAAGGAATAGAAAAAAAAATATGGAAAGAGGCAGGGGTGGAGTTTAATGTAGCTTCGCCAAAACAGCTAGGCGAAGTTTTGTTTGAAAAACTAGGTTTGTCTGTTAAATATCAAAAAAAGACCAGTACTGGTGCCAAATCTACCAAAGAGTCAGAACTCCAAAAAATGAAGGATTTGCACCCTATAATCCCTTTGGTTTTAGAGTTTAGAGAGCTTTCTAAACTAGTTTCTACTTATATAGAGCCTATTCCTAAAATGGTAGATAACAAAGGGAGACTGCACGCGAACTTTATTCAGACGGGTACTACCACTGGCAGGATGTCATCTACCAATCCTAATTTACAAAACATACCCATAGGTTCAGATAAAGGGAAGGTGATAAGAAAGGCTTTCTTAGCACCAAAAGGATTTAAGTTAGCTACTTTTGACTATTCGCAAATCGAACTCAGAATAGCGGCCTTTATGTCAGGCGATGAAAAATTTATTGATATTTTCAAGTCGGGCGAAGATGTTCATGCCAGTGTAGCTTCACACGTTTTTGGAGTAACGGTAGATAAAGTAGACAAAGAAATGCGTCGACAAGCCAAAGTGATAAACTTCGGTATACTTTATGGCATGGGGATAAATGCTTTAGCTAAAAATCTAGGTTCCGATAGGAAAACAGCCCAAGAGTTTTACAATACCTACTTCGAAAAGTTTAGCGGTCTGGCAGACTATTTGGACAGGTTGAAAACTGATGCGGCTAAGGTGGGTTACACTAAAACATTTTTTGGTAGACGTAGGTATTTTGAAGGTATAAAATCCAAACTGCCTTTCATTCGAGCGGCTGCAGAGAGGATGGCCATCAATGCTCCTATTCAAGGAACTTCAGCAGATATCATAAAGATGGCTATGAAGAAAATTGATGATTTTGTTATAGAAAACAAACTGGAAGAAAAAGTTTACCTGATACTTCAGATACATGATGAACTTATTTATGAAATAGCCGACGATGTGTTGGAAGAAGTGTCTCCAAATATAATGAGTATCATGGAAAATGTTTTGCCTCCTGAAAAGTCTCATGGTGTTTCCATTATTACTAATTTTTCTTCTGGACCAAATTGGGGAGAGCTAAAATAAAATGGAAAATTTATTTAAAGAATACGAGGGAGTTTTTGATTCAGAAACAGAAGAATATTCTGGTGTAAAAGTAAAAAAACCGAGAGTTTTTGGTTACAGTCCTTTTGCTTTGCAGGATGCAGTAGGAGAGAAAAATGTGAAAAAAGCATGGATAGAATATGAAAAACTAAGATTAGCTGGTATAGGAGCTGATGAGATAATCTACAATATAGTAAGCAAAATAAGGGATATGACTGCCATCACCATGGGAGCTGATGTGGGGACACTGGGTATAAAAGACTATCCTTTTAACAAATCAAAAAAAGATGCCAAAAACTGGACAGAGGCTAGACTAAAAAATTTTTACACTAAATTGATAGAGCTCTATCACCGCTCTCGGATGGGGGGCGATGAGCTTGATCTGGCGATCGAAAAAACCTTACTTAGTATCTGAATTTAGCCAAGAGTCGGTTAGTCATTGTATTTTTGTAAAGTAGTTTGGCGCATATGGTACATGCTCGTATGAAAAGGCCGGCGATTAGCACTTGTATAATCCAACTAGTGTTTCTGACGGCGACCAGAAAGAAATTAAAGGCAGACGACATATCGTTTTTGGGTATGTTATTTAATACGTCGTGAATAGAAATCAATAAGTAAGAGACGATAACAAAAATGGCAAACATAAAATAGTCAGAGCGCTCCATAAAGGTATTTTTTATATACCGCAAATAGATGCGAGTCATTACTCTTGTCTTCAAATTTAAAAAATTAGTGTTCATAGTTATTATTAAATTGTTTGTAAACTTTTATAAATATTTTTTTTGACCTATATGCTCTGACTCTGGCGGTGCTACTTTTTATATTTAGTAGTTTACCTATTTCCTTAAACGATTTACCAAAGATGTATCTCAATTTTATTATTTCAGCCGCGGTGCCTCCTATTTTGCTTAGTACAAATTGTACATAAGTCTTGCTACCATCAACATCACCCTCTCCTAGGTCTGAGCTAGCTGTGATTGCCTCCATTTCTTCAGTAAAAGAAGTGGATACATTTTTATACTTATTGATCTGATCAGCCAAAGAATTTTTTAATATAGTATTTGACCAGGGTCTGAATTTACCTCCTTTTTTTGAGAAATTTTTACCATATTTATAAATCCTAACAAAAGTCTCTTGGACTACGTCTTCGGCATCATCTTTTGATCTAAGAGTTTTCTCCGCAATTCTTAAAAATCTTTTATGGTGACGATCAAAAAGCTCTCCAAAACGATGAGGTTTTTTGTACGAAAGCCTTAGTATTTCTTCGTCACTTATCTTCTTCATATATATATGACTCTTGTTTTAATGAAAACGTTACAGGGTAACTTTCATACATAATTGTAGGTCATAAGTAGTATAGAAACAATAACCAATTAATTATGGAAAATACGAAGCAAAACATGAATATATCGATAAGTAGAATCCTTTCTAGAGCCCCGCCCTGATGGGCGTGAAATAACAAAAACAACGTTAATTAAAACTATTTAAACGCAATCTAAACAATTTAAGAGAAAACTCCGTGCCATTATGCCAAAAGCATACAACAGGCGCGGGGTTTTTGTTTATCTTGGTCCGCCCGCTAGGATTCGAACCTAGGACCATTTGCTTAAAAGGCAACTGCTCTACCAACTGAGCTACGGGCGGATATATTAAAAACATAGAAAATATAACATATATTCTCTAAAAGCGAAATTGAGGCTAAACCTTACAAGGGTAGATCTATTGCAAAAGCGCCGGCACCAGAGAGGAGGAGGGAAACTACGATAGCTAAAATGAGAGAGTAGAAGACAAAGTTCCTTTTTAAAATAGCTGGGTCTTTGTATTCTACGTAGGCTTCTGCAAAAACTAAAAGTCCTAAGATTAGGGCCGCTATTTGAGTATAAAATCCTAAGATAAACATCACTCCTCCTATTACTTCTAACCCGCCAAATATTTTTACTGCCAACTTTGGGTTTGGAATATTCAAAGTATTGAGAGAGATTTGCCACCTTTCTTTCTCACCCTTGAATGCTAGCATCCCTAAGTTGATAAATATGACACCAACCATTAAACGCAAAATAAATGGCGCTAGAAGTGAGTAGGTAAGTAGCTCTGGAAATGGATTCAACATAAGTGTAGTATAGCAACTATGGAAATAATTGTCATATTAAATAATATCCGTAGCAACCAAAATGTTGGTTCTATATTTAGGACAGCAGATGCTGTTGGTATTTCAAAAATAATTTTAGTTGGTTATACTCCGGCACCTTTGGATAGATTTGGTAGAGAAAACACAGGTCTAACCAAAGCCTCTTTGGGGGCAGAAAAATCTGTAAAGTGGCAGAAGGTTTCAAAACTTTCTGAGGCTGTTAGATGTGTTCAAAATTCTTTATCGGCACCTACTTCTGATTCCACGTATATTTCTTTGCTAAGAAATTCCTTGTGCTCGGCTCAGTCAGCCTCGCAAGGCAATCAGAAGCAGGTGCACTCAACGAATTTTGAACACAAGGCACGCTCGGATAATAATTCTCCAGATTTTTCTGTAGTAGCAATCGAACAAAATAAAAAATCGATTGATTTTCGCAAATTAAAAACCTCTAAGCTCCTAACTTCAGGCTCTAAGCTCGCCCTAGTTTTTGGCAACGAAGTTGAGGGGCTTTCAAAAGAAGACTTAAAATTTTGTGATGTAGTTGCCCAACTTCCGATGTTGGGTCAGAAAGAATCTCTTAATGTGGCAGTCTGTGTTGGAGTGGTCTTGTATTCTTTATTAGAATAACCTCCTAAATCCCTCTCATCTCAAAAAAAAAACAAAAAGTAAAATTTGAAAAAGCTGCAGAGCGAGTCTCGCTTTTTAAATTTTACTTTTTGTTTTTTTCTTCCCTCTCTTAAGGTAAGAGAGGGCTACACGAAGTGAAGGGTGAGTTATCAATAATCAATAGAATCAACAATCAAACCATTTTCGTCGTGGAGGTTGATGGTGTCGTGGGAGGTTCGCCAGAATGGACCAAACTTATTTAAATATATTCGGTATTGATTGCCAGGAAAGTCGGTGTCACCCAAGTGAGTAGCTACACAGGTGTTGTAGTTTATTTGAGTAGTGATGTATTCTTTACAAGAAAGAGGCACTGTATCAGGTAAGTCTCTTGTGTATTCATTGCCTTTAGTAGTACACCTTGGAATCCTATCTATGAGCTCTATACACTCGTCGTTTCTTTCATAAACACTAGAGAAAAGCGGCAAGTTTTCATCCTCAGCGTTAGGACATTGTCTTGGTAGGCTTGGATGGAAAGTTCGATTTTCTTCAAAATAGCCGGTGCATTTGTTTGTTCTGAAGGAGATGCCAATAGGAGAAAAGCCTTTGGTTAAGTAAACTTTGTCACCTTGTTCCAATATCACATCACTTTCTGTATTAGTGAAAGGGAAGGGTAAGAGGGCTGCTTTGCCTATAGTCATGTAGTAGCCAGTGAGCTCACTTTTGAGAAACCAGCCAGTTATGTTGATCTTCTCATCTCTATCTAGACGGACCGAAAGGGAAATGTATTCTTTGTCAGGGTTATCTTGATGAAGACCTGAGATATTAGACATCCTTATTTTGTCATAGTAAGGAGAGCGTTTACTCTCTGCTATGGTTTCTTGTAGACTTTCTTCTAATTTTTCTATTTCTTCTTTTGCTTCTTTTATGTTTTTGGCTACTTCTTTATTTGATGAATATCCGGGGTTGTTGTCAGTACCTATAGTAGAAGGGTTACCTCTAGAGTTACCTTTGTTTAAATTGGCTTTTTTAAGTGGACTATAAGCAAAACCAACTATAATAAAAAGGACTATAACAATAATGATTGGTTCTTTCATCCCGTTAGAAATTTAGCTTCTAAAAGTTCGGTGTTTAATTTTAAGTATAGTTTATATATCATGGTATTTCTAACGGGGTTCATTTTATTTATAAAGTATTTGGTGTTTGGGACAAAAGTGACTACTTCTGCCTTTGACGACAATCCTTTTTATTATACCTAAACAATTCTTTTTTGGGCATTCTTCTCCTTTTCGGCCATAAACTTGGTGAAAATTTTGAAAGTTTCCTTTCTCTCCAAAGGCGTTTCTATAATCAGATTTTGAGTCACCCCCATGTTTAATTGAAAGCTTTAAAATATTTCGCATTACTTTAAATATTTCTTTAAACTTCTTTTCCGGTATTTTTTCTGCAAGGGATAGTGGATGGATATTTGTCTGCCAAAGTATTTCGTCAGAGTATATGTTACCGATACCGGCGATAGCACTTTGATCAAGTAAGGCAGACTTTATGGGCATCTTTTTCTTTTGGTGGATTATTTCAAAAAGTCTTTTGGCTGTTAGTTTTTTATCCAGAGCATCGGGACCAAGAGTTGCTAAGGTTTTGTGTTCATTAAGTTTGTTTGTTTCAAAAATAACAACAGAAGCAAACTTTCGCATGTCGGAAAGCACTAAATGCTTATTATTGGATAAAGAAAATACTAAGTGTATAAACTGATTGTAAGAATCCTGCAGAGGCCCTTCTTTTACTGCAATCCAAGTCTTAGAATTTCGAAACTGATATTCTCCAACCATTAAATGGCCGGTCATTTTCATATGAATTACTATGGTGTACTTTTCCAAGGTCAAGCCTTGATGATTTTTTTTAATATGGATTAAAATATTTTTTCCGCCTCTCTCAATAGAAATAATTTTTGCTCCCACTACAAGCTGTTTAAAATAATCAAAATATTTTTTGTTTTTGATAGTATCTTTTCCCTTATGTTTAGTGTTCAAGTGAAAATCAGACCAGATATCTTTGATAATCTGTCCTATAACAACTTTTTTTAAACCTTCGACGGTGGTATGTACTTCTGGTAACTCAGGCATGGCTGATTTTTAAGAAGCGAAGCGACTATAAAAATCGCCACCCCTCTGTATTTTTACTTTTATAATCTCGACTACTTCTACATTACAACTATACATTAAATTTGTCTCGCAAGATGCGGGCGCGAATAGCGCATACCTTTTGAGCGAAGCATCTTGCTTTTGTATTATCTTGTAAAAATACGGATGGGGTAATCAAAATTTTTGATACTTTCCAAAATACCCTTATTTTTTAATATATTTTAGTTACTCATTTCTGTAAAATGTATTTTGCTTGACAAATTTCGTAGGTTTGTTATACTGTGAGCAGAGTTCGGCCTAGCAGGATTCTAAAGCAAGACTAGACAGCTAGGCTCCCAACGAGATGCGATCCTCGGCGCTGCGGGAGAATGAACAGAGGTGAGTTGACCAGCTTACTCTCATTGGTAGGTCAACAATATGTTTCAATGGGGCTCTTCCGGTACTTCGAGTCCACTGGAAAGAGTGAAAAAGTGACTCGTAAAAAGTTAGGCCCCGACTTACGGTTTTGCGGGGGGAAGCTACAAAACCGAGGCCAGCAGTGCACTGCTGGCCTTTATTTTTTGAATATTTTTTGGAGTTCTTCGCGGGCGACAGTGGCATCGTCCCAAGGCTGTTTTGTTCCTTTGGGGCCCATGATGTAAGGGTCTGTGCCTTTGCCAGTAATAAGAATGGCTACATTCTTGTTACTGGGACCCTGAGCTTGTCGAAGGGTATCTGCTTTTTTGATAGCGGTATTTATAGCTTTTCTTCTGTCCATAATTATTTCTGTCGGCTTGTTTTTTATTCCCACTTTTATTTCATCTACAATCTTTTTTGGATCTTCGTCGTAAGGATCTTCGTTGCTTAAGATGATATGGTCGCAATACTGGTCGGCTATTTTACCCATCTCTGGTCGCTTCCAAGTGTCTCTGCCCCCGCCGGTATTGCCTAAAATACAAATTAAGTGATGACTATTTTTTTCTTTTTGCGACGAGTCGGTTGCTCGGGAAGCAGGTTTGGTCGAACGAGGAGCATAGGTTTCATAAACAGCTTTGAGTGAATCTGGAGTGTGGGCATAATCAACCACTACATCAAACTTTTGTCCTTCTTCTATTTTTTCCATTCTACCTCTAACAAAATCTATTTTTTCTAGTCCTTTTTTAATATCTTCAAAAGAAATTCCAGCAAATTTAGCATAAGCGATAGCTCCAAGCATATTAGAAACATTGAAAAGTCCTGGGAGTTTGCTATGGATGACTATCTTACCGATTTGAAAACTTGAGCCTTTTTCGTCAGCCTTTATTCCTATGGCATCGTTTAGGGAGTAGGGGATCTTGTTTTTTATATTTAAATCCAAAAACTTTTCACCTTCTTTATCATTTATATTGGTAATTATTACTGGATCAGTTCTTCCCAAAAATCCCAAAGAAAAATACTTCGATGAAAGTCTGGCCGAGCGCGAGCGAGGAGATCCGAGGACTTTTTGAGAAGCATTTTTTTTGGGATTTTCCAGTTCTTTAGCAATACTTAATTTGGCCTCAACATATTTTTCATAAGAGCCGTGAGACTCAATATGTTCAGGTGCCAAGTTGGTAAATATAAGAGCATTTAGAGAGAGGAATTTGTGTCTAGATTGAGGTACTCCTTCGGAGCTCATCTCAATCACTGCGTGACTGCAACCTTCATTAACGGCTTGTCTCAAAAATCTTTGGGTAAAAAATCTTCCTCGCAAAGTCATCTTAAACATATTTCGCCACTCCTTTTCTCCTATCTTGTATCTCAAGGTGCTGGCTAGAGCGGTCTTGTATCCAGCTGCTTCTAAGATAGTATTGACTAGTTCAACAGTAGTGGTCTTGCCTTTGGTGCCGGTGACAGCTATCACATTTAGTCGCTTAGCAGGGAAGCGATAGATGATGGCTCCAAGAACTGCCAAAATATAATGATAAATTGGTTGGGCAAAAGTAAAAATACTTTTGGGAATTATTTTCCTTCCGATATTTAATATTTTTTCTAAAAATTTTGATTCCTTCATTTTTATTCGTGTCATTCGTGCTAATTTGTAATTGGTGTCGTGTTCATTTACCTAAGTTTTTGATAACGTGTTTTATCTTTTCATTCGTTCCTGTCAATTCTTTCGGGATTTTTTTCATTATTTCTTGGATGTCTCTTTCTTTATAACCAAGTGATTTGAGGGCTTCAAAGACATCGATGTCTTCGCTTGTTTTAGATTATCCCTTCCTGCTTGTTACTAACTTACCATTTAATTCTAAGACAATCTTTTCGGCTATTTTTTTACCGATACCAGATATCTTGGTTAGAGAAGAAGTGTCTCCAGTAGCTACCGCTTCTTCGATAGCTCCAACTCCGGCTACACCCAAAATGGCTAAACCAGATTTTGGACCGACTCCAGAGACAGTAATCAGAAGCTCAAAAACCCGAAGGTCCTCTTCTGTCTCAAATCCGTATAGATCTATTGACGTTTCTCTGACCGCGGTATGAGTCCAAAAGCTAGCTTCCATGCCAATCCTAAGCTTTTCTAGGGCCGAAATGGTGGAATGGACTATAAAACCAACACCTCCGGCCTCTATAATGACTCTGGTAGGCTTCAAATCAAAGACTTTCCCTGTGATATGTCCGTACATAATTAGCTTAGAGCTGAAAGCTTAGAGCTTAGAGCTTGGTTACATAATACCTTAATACTTTAAGATTGGCATTTGCGAAATATTAAAGTATATGTTAAATTCTTCTTGTCAACCTAAAAGCTTATAGCTTTAAGCTCTAAGCTTAAAATATTATGCCAATAACCAAATCAGCAAAAAAGGCGTTAAAAGGCTCTAAGAAAAAGAGGGTTTTTAACTTGCGTAAGAAAAACGAGATGCAAAGCGTAGTTAAAGAATATAAAAAACTAGTTTTAGCTAAAAAACCAGAAGAGGCTAAAAAGCTTATCCCTAAACTTCAGAAGGCGATAGACAAGGCTAAGAAGAAAGGGATCATCAAGAAAAACACTGCTTCTAGAAAGAAATCTCGTCTCATCACTCTCACTATTAAAGTATAAAAAAGTGGCTTAGGAGTCACTTTTTTGTTAATCTGTGTTTGTTTAAAGCTCCCATCGTTCAATGGATAGGACATAACTTTGCGGAAGTTAAAATGTAGGTTCGATTCCTACTGGGAGCACCAATTATCTATCTAAAATCTTATCAAACCATTTGTGGACGATGGATTCTTCTAGGAACTCTTCTTCTAAAAATTCTAAGAGGACGTCTCTAACATCATTTAAATCAATCTCTTCATTTACAGGCACTACTGTAATAGGAAGGTATGAACTTGTTGGATGCATCAAGATACGAGAGCCGTGAGTATGCTCGTCTTCAATCCAAAAAGATCGGTAAGACATCCAAGGATGAAGTTGTTTACCAAAGATAATACCTTTGTGGACTATTTTTACAGGTATTATTCTGGTCTCTTTATATGAGAGCATACCGAGAGTTATTCCGGCAATGATTATAAAGACTCCAAATAGGAAGTTACCAAAATAAAAAGATAGTACCGATGCACCCAAGGTAATTACACCCAGTATCCAATACCAGTCTTTAGATTTTTTATCAAAGTGATGTTCAGGCGAGCGCCATTCTAAAATAGTTTCCATTTGATTTTGCGAAATCATGTCGAACGATACGTCCGCTAGAGTTCGACTTTATTTTAACATCCATGCTCATCTAACTAAAGTGCCAGGGGGGATATCATTTGAAATTTTAAGGAGAGAAAAAGTATCTTCAGTAGAGACGGCCATGATCATAGCTTGGCTTTCAAGCCCCATTATTTTTCTGGGTTCTAGATTGGTAGTAAAAGCGCAAGTTGTGTTGACTAATTCTTGTGGAGAAATAAATTTGGCTATACCTGAAATAACTTGTCGTGTGTCTTTCGAACCACCTTGCGGTTTTAGTCCGAAATCAACTATGAGTTTTAATAATTTCCCTGATCCCTCAACAGCTTCAGCTGAAATTATTTTTCCTGCCCTTATTTCCACTTTGGCAAAATCTTCTATATTTATCATAAGTAGAGTATAGATATTTTTGACTTCATTGTCTATGAGATATTTATGTTGTAATATCTATGTTTATGGGAGGGATGGCAG
>Ga0114931_10001560_pt1 | contig 29289 bp, 25 predicted proteins | sample 2SBtaG_FD_89579 | JGI IMG/M metagenome (GOLD analysis project Ga0114931, IMG submission 89579) | Deep subsurface microbial communities from Kolumbo volcano to uncover new lineages of life (NeLLi) - 2SBTROV14_V59a metaG | ecosystem: Environmental > Aquatic > Marine > Volcanic | place: Kolumbo... | reverse complement strand
CTGCGCCGCGCAACGCGGGACTAGCACCGTTTGTTGGGGGCGCAGCAGCGCCCCCTCGGCTTCGCCGAGCCTCCCCCTCGACCGCTCCGCGCTCGTCTAGCCCCTCGATTCAAGAGAATCGAGCGGCGAGGGTCGGTCGGGTACGTGCCCCGGCGGGCCTCGACCCCGCGACCTGTCGGGCTCGCGGTCGCGGCGGCGGCGTACGCGCTGCCGCTCGGAGCCGCGGCGCTCGCGCTCTTTGGGCTGCCAAGCGATGCGGGCCTGGCCCGGCAGCTGGGCGCAGCCAGCCTGGCAGCCCTCGATTCGGCGATCGCGTTGCGATACAATCCCCGGTGATGTCCCGTAGCCTGGGTCCCGCCGCGCTGGTTGTGCTTTTCGGTTTGTCGGCGTGCAGCTCCGGCGACCAGAGCAGCCCGGCCGCACACGGACCCGACGTCGACCCGTACACCTTCTCGAAGGTGGAGAAGTCCTGCGCCTACGACTGTCCGCCCGCGAGCTGCAGCGAGAACACCCAGCCCTACGACTGCCAGAACCTGCGCGATTGGAGAACCGGCGTGCCGCACGCCGACAGCTGCGAAGCGTGGGACGGGAAGTACCCCAAGGTCGTGAAGGGCCAGTGCACCGTCACCGGCGCCACGGGCGACTCGAAGAAATTCACCGGGCCGGACCCCACCGACGCGAAAACGACCATCCTCCCCGACGGACGCCGCGTGCGCCCTGCGGGCCAGGACTGGGTGTTCGACGAGAAGGATCTTGTCGGCGGCATCACGACCGGCCTGCTCCAGATCCCGTCGACCCGCTACGTGCTGACCGTCGACACCGGCATCGGCAACCACGCTGTCCGCCTCATCGACACGACGAAGGTCGGCAGCGGCAATCTGGTCACCAGCTACATCGGCTTCTCGCGCCCCGACATCCTCAACAGCGGCATGGCGTTCGTGCCGCCCGATCTCGCGTACGTCGCCACCGACAACGGCGTGGTGCAGGCCTTCACCATCGACACCAGCGCCGGCACCCTGACACGCGACGACACGCGGTCGCTGCAGCTGCCAACGGCCAAGGACTCCAAGGGCAACGACATCGCCTGGTACGTCTCGGGCGTCGCCGCCTCGCCCGACGGCTCGCGACTCGTGGTCACGCCGGTCGTGCAGAGCCGCGCGCTCGTCTTCGACGTGAAGGCGGGCTCGGCGAGCTTCGGGCAGCAGCTCGGCTCGGTCGCCCTCGGCCACCCGGAAACCTTCGGCGTCTGGTTCGACCCGGCCGACAGCGATCACGCCTATGTCTCCATGTGGGCCAACACGAAGGTGCTCGAGCTCGACCTGACCGATCCGGCAAAGCCCTCGGTCGCGCGCTCCTTCGACACCGGCAAGGATCCAGAGGGCATCGCCTTTTTCGACAGCCGCTGGATGGCCGTGGGCAACGACCTGGGCGACTCGCTCACGCTGATCGATCGCGCCGCCGGCACCACGACGACCCTGCCCGTCGACAGCGGCGAGAAGCTCAAGGGGCTCGAGCCCTCCGCGCTGGCCTACGACGCGGCCGCGAAGCGCCTGTACGTCACCCTGAGCGGCATGAACGCCGTCGCGGCCTACAACGTGGACCTTTCGAAGTCACCGCCCGCGATCACGCCCGCGGGCAGGCTGCCTACCCAATGGTGGCCGTCGGGCATCGCAGTCATGGCCGACGGCTCGCTGGCCGTCGCCGGCATGCGGGCGCGCGGCACGGGGCCGGGCAACGTGCCCTACCCGCCCGGACACGGCGCCATCAGCGATCTCGTCCGCGGCGGCATCCAGCATATTCCCGCGCCGGACAGCGCGGCGCTCTCGGCGGGCGACAGCGCCGTCCAGAAGAACAACGACGTGGCCGGGCTCTCCGGAACGCCCAGCGTGTCGTGCCCGGCGGGCGCGAACGATTTCCCCGTACCGAGGCACATCAGCGACGGCCCTTCGCCGGTCATCCAGCACGTGTTCTTCATCCTGCGCGAGAACAAGGACTTCGACGGCATCTTCGGCGATATGAAGAGTGTGGAAGGCGACCCGACGCTCACGCTCAAGAAGAGCTCCTCCGACATGGAGAGCATCTGGCATAACATGCGCGCGCTCGCCCGCGCGTTCACGGTCAGCGACAACTACTACACCTCCGCTGTGCAATCGACGCAGGGGCACGTGTGGGCCACCTACGGTCGCAGCAACGATTTCAACGAGCGCACCTGGGCCGTGTCGAACGGCGATGCGCGCTCCGTCCCCGGCGGCGGCGTCATCGACGTGGGGCGCCCCGAGGAAGGCTCGCTCTTCGACTGGCTCGGCACCGAAGGCGTCGACTACGACATCATGGGCGAGATCGTCGGGCGCCCCGACAAGCTGCCGGCGCGCAATCCGGTCGACCTGAAGTACCCCGGCGGACCGTTCCAGAACATCGGCTACAACGACGTGGAAAAGGCCTGCCACGTGGCCGGCCGCGTGCGGGTGCTGTGCGATGTCGGGCAGTTGTCGTACATGACAATCACGAACGATCACACCTTCGGACTGTCGCCGGACTCGCCTACGCCGGAGACGGACTGCGCGGTCAACGACGAAGCGACGGGCATGATCGTCGACGCCGTCTCGCACAGCCCGCTGTGGAAGGAGTCGCTGATCATCGTGACGGAGGACGACCCGCTCGACGGCAGCGACCACATCGACAGCCACCGCACGCCGCTGGTGATGATCTCGCCCTGGATCAAACACGGCTATGTCTCGCACCAGCACCTCGACATCGCGAGCCTGCACAGGCTGTTCGCGCATCTCTTCGGCAAGCCGTACCCCAACTACCAGGTCGCGAACGCCGCGCTGCCGCTCGACATGTTCACCTCCACGCCCGACTACACGCCCTACACCTACTCGCCGCGCCAGTGGCCGCTCACCTGCGGCGGCAAGTCCACCCGCGCCGAGCGCCGGCTCACCAGCTCCTGGGACTTCTCCGAACCCGACTCGCAACCCGGCCTCTCCGCCCAGGTCATGCGCTGGATGCGCGGCAAGCAGCTCACGAAGCTACCGCCCCAGCTCGAGCTCCAGGTCGAAGCGCGCCTCGCGGCGAAGCGCGCGGCTCGGCGGCTGCCGTCGAGGGACGCGGACGACGAGTAGGGCGCGGGGGAAATCGCGTAGACGGACGGCTCGAAGTCGTATCCGCACGACCCGGCTTTGCGCTATCGTCGCTGCATGACGCCGGGTGAGAAGAACATCGTGAAGTCGTTGGTGGCGGTCGCGTGGGCGGACGGCACCGTGAAGGAGCCCGAGCAGGGCATCATCGACGGGCTCTGCTGGGCGTTCGACGCCAGCGACGAAGACGACGCGGAGATCCGCGAATACGCGAAAAAGAAGCGCCCGCTCGACGAGGCGCCGCTGGGCGAGCTCGACGACGAGGGCAAGCGGCTGCTGCTCGCCAACGCCGCGCTGCTCACGCACGCCGACGGCAAGCAGACGAAGGCGGAGACGAAGCTGCTCGACAAGCTGATCGGTCTGCTCGGCTTCTCCGCCGACGAGGCGAAGTCGATCGTCGCCGACGCGCGCACGCGCGCGGGCAAGCTCGCAAGCAAGCTGTAGCTATAGTTTGTAGCAAAATGCCACATATTTGTGGCGTTTTGCCACAGTTAGCGGGGGCTCGAGGGATGGCGAGCGCGGCCTTTTTCGCGTCCTGCTCGAGCTCGAAGACGGCGCAGCCTATTTTCTCGTCGCTGGCGCGAGCGCCCCGAGGCGCGTGCCGTGGGCATCGAGTGCGCTGACAGCCGGCTCGATCCCCGTAGCGACAAGGGCCGTCGATCCGGCGTTGTGGACTATTGCAGAAGGCCGCTATGCGACGGCTGGCTCGTACAGGCACGCCGGATCGGCGGCCATGGCGTCGCCGGTCATGCCGAAGGCGCGGGCGCGCGAGCCGCCGCACACCCAGCGGTACTCGCAGCGGCCGCACTTGCCGCCGAGTTGGTCCATGTCACGCAGCCTCTGCAGCGCGGGCGAGTTCCGGTAGATGTCGGGCAGCGACGCTTCCTTCACGTTCCCGAGCAGCGGGTCGGGGAGGAAGCCGGCCGGGTACACCTCGCCCTTGAACGAGACGAAGATGACACCGTTGCCGTCGCGCACGCCGAAGCCGTTGCGCTTGCCGTCCTTCATGAGAGCTTCCACCGTCATGCCTTCGCGGACCTTCTGCTCGATCAGGAAGCGGCGGTACTGTGGCGCTTCCACCGTGCCGACGTGGAATGGCGCTTCCTTCGCCGTCTTGTAGCTCCACTCGAACAGCTCCTCGACCTGTTCGGGCGTGGGCATGTCCTCGATCGCTCCGCGCCCCGTGGGCACGAGCAGGAACAGGCTCCAGCGCTTGACGGGCGGGTACGCTTCCTTCTTCAGCCGCTCGAACAGGTGCGCCAGCTCGGGCAGCGTCTGGCGCGTGACGGCGGTGTTGATCTGCACCGGCAGCATCACCTCGCGCGCCCACTCGAGCGCCGAAAAGGCGCGATCCAGCGTGCCGTGCACGCCGCGGAAGTCGTCGTGGGTCTGCGTGGTGCCGCCGTCGATGCTGATGCCGAGCGCTGCCACGCCGTGGTCGTGGAAGGCGTGGATGGCCTCGCGCGTGAGCAGGGGCGTCGTCGCGGGCGTGATGCCGACGGGGACGTGCTGCGAGCGCGCGTAGTCGATGAGCTCGAACAGGTCGCTGCGCTTCATCGGGTCGCCGCCCGTCATGATCAGCATGCTGCCGAGTTCCTTGATGCCGCGGATCAGAGCCTTTGCCTGCTCGGTGCTGAGCTCCATCGGGTCCCGCGTCGCGATGGCGTTGGCCCGGCAGTGTCGGCACGCCAGGTCGCAGGCGATGGTCATTTCCCAGTACACGTTGCGCGGCGCCAGGGCGTACTCGTGCCCGGCGTGCGGCTCCTTGAGGAGTTCGGCGGGGGCGATCTGCATGACAGTTGTCTACTACCTGGAACCGGAAACGCCATGGACCAAGGGGGCCGCGGCGACCAGAACTTGATATTCGTCATGCCCGGACGGCCTACGGCCCGAAGCCGCTGTACACGCAGCGCCAGGTCTCCGCCGGTTCCGAACAGGCGGTTCCGGTGTTCGCCACCGCCGTTTCTTCCGCAGAGCTCGCGCCTCCAAGCGAGCGAGCTCCCGTCGGCCACTGCCATCCAGCGGCATGAGCCGACCCCTGCCCCCTAGTCCTCCTGCTTCTTTCTCCCCGCTGCCAGCATCATGATCGACAGCAGCAGCAACGCCACGGTGATGCCAGCGGCCTTGGTGGGCGTACCTCCCCCGACCATTCGGTCGAATGCATCGCCGCCGTAGCGCGAGGAAACGTAATAGGTGAAGGCCGCCGCCCCGAGCGCGGCGACGAAGAGCAGCATTCCCAGAATCCGACCTGCCATGACTCCTCCCAGTCTCTCCCCGATGATCCGAGCGGTAGCTCTATCATTGCGAAGGCCTGGCGAAAAGCGGCACGCCGCATTGGGCAAGTCGCCCTCACGTCGGGGAAGGGCGGCGTCCCACGCGGAGCGACGAACAAGCAGGGCCGAGGGCGATCAAACGAAGGTGTGGAGCAGCTGGCGCGCGATGACGATGCGCTGCACCTCGCTCGTGCCCTCGTAGATGCGGGTGACGCGGGCGTCGCGGTAGAGGCGCTCGATCTCGTAGTCGCGGCTGTAGCCGTAGCCGCCGTGCAGCTGCAGCATGCGGTCGACGACGCGGCCCGCCGTCTCGGTCGCGAACAGCTTGGCCATGCTGGTCTCTGCGACGGCGCGGTCGCCGCCGTCGAGCAAGCGCGCGGCGCGCAGCGCGAGCAGCCACGAGGCGTCGAGCTCCATGCGGGAGTCGGCGAGCACGAACTGGGTGTTCTGGAACTCCGTCAGCGCCTTGCCGAAGGCGCGCCGCTCGCCCGCGTAGCCCGCGCCGGCGGCGAACGCCGCTTCGGCGAGGCCGAGCGAGAGCCCCGCGATCCCCACGCGGCCGGCGCCGAGCGCGGACAGCGCCACCGCGTAGCCGCCACCACGACGACCGATCAGGTTCGCCGCAGGCACGCGGCAACCTTCGAGGTGGAGCGCCGCGGTGCCGCTCGCGCGCTGGCCCATCTTGTCCTCTTCCTTGCCGATGGTGAGACCGGGCGTGCCCTTCTCGATGACGAACGCGCTGATGCCTTCGGGGCCCGGACCATCGCTGCGGGCGAACACCAGATGGAACGCGGCGTGCGTCGCGCTGGTCGTCCACATCTTGGTGCCGTCGAGCACGAACGCGTCGCCGTCGGCGCGCGCCGTCGTGGTCAGCGCGGCGGCGTCGGAGCCGCAGCCCGGCTCGCTGAGCGCGAAGCTCACCGGCACCGTCTCGCCTTCAAGGTACGGCCCGAGCACACGAGCCTTCTGTTCGTCGCTCCCGTGCTCGGCCAGTATTTTCGCCACCAGGTTGCTGGACGCGAGGATCGTCGCCGTCGACGCGCAGGCCGAGCCGACAGCCGCCATCGCCAGCGCGTAGCCCACGTGGTCGATGCCCGCGCCGCCAGCACTTGCCGGCACCCACATCGCGTGCATCCCGAGGCCGGCGAGCTCCTGCACTTCTTCCCTCGGGAAGTGGCCGCTCTTGTCGCGCTCGGCAGCCCGGGGCAAGAGCCGCCGTTCGGCGAAGTCGCGCGCGGTGGAGAAGGCGAGCTGCTGCTCCTCCGTCAACTCGATCGAGAGTCGTGAAATCACGCGGTTCAGGTCAAGCATGATCAGAATGATTGTCTTGTCGGGGTGGCGAGGAAAGAGCGCGGAGCGGAAAACTCGACAGGGCACTTGTCAACTTGCCGGCGGCGACTAGGCTTTTCACGCATGGCACGCAAGGCGCCGCGGCGATCACGCAAGCCGCACGGATCGGACGCGCTGGCCGCGCTCGTCGACGAGACGATTCTGCTCGACCAGCGCATGCAGTGGGTGGCGGAGCGCATCTATGGAGAGGACGGCAAGCGCGGGACGCGCCGTGGCCTGCTCCGCGGGCTCGTGCGCTACGGGGCGCAGACGGTGCCCGCGCTCGCGCGCGCCCGCTCCGTCACACGCCAGAACGTGCAGCCCGTGGTCGACGCGCTGGTCGCCGACGGCCTGGCGGAGCTGGCGCCGAACCCGCGCCATTCGCGCTCGCCGCTGGTGGTCGCGACGTCGCGCGGCGTGGCGCTGGTCGCCGAGTGGGATCGCACGACGGCACGCGTGCTCGCCGCCGTGGGTCGCGGACTGTCGCCGCGCGACATCGCAATCGCCGCGCGCACGCTACGCACCGTGCGCGAGCGCTTCGAGACGCGCCTGCGCTGGCAAGCGGCGCTCGACTAGGGCTGAGCGGGGCGAGCTGCCCACTGGTCTGCAACACCGACAGCGACGCCGTCAGGGGCAGCTGGCCACGCACGCTCTCGCGCTGCACACGCCCGCCGCACAAGCGCTGTCCACGGAGCAAGACGCGCGGCGGAAACCCACGTGGACTCGAGGGCTAGCTCGGCCCGGCCTCGGCGAAACTGTTCCGGGGCCCGAGCCACGCCATCACGTTGACCCACAGCTGCTGGATTTCCGGAATGGTCTCGCCGGACGCCGGCCCGCACGACGACGGCTGACAACGCGGGCCGGCCTGGCCTACCCTGCCCCTGGTGGATTTCCCGGGCGAACCAACACGCACAGAGAGCCCGGAGCGCTGGCAGGCCGGAGCATCGCGCGGACGTTTCACGCGCGGGCGGGTGCGGCCAAGCGGCGTGGTGTGGTTCGGGGCGCGCTCGTTCTGGGGGCACATCCGCCACTTCGTCGCCAGCGCCATCGCGACGGAAGACGTCGACTCGCGCGACTGGATGAGCGCGGACCCGCCGCCCGTGCTCGTGGGGCGCATCGCCGAGCGGCTGGGCGGCGCGCCGGGGCAGCGCAGCGTCACCGAGAGCCTGGCGCGCGATCTGTGGATCGACTACCTCGCCGACACGGGCGACGACGTGTCGGTCAGCCGCGCCGTGGCGGGACTGGTGTTCCGCGACTACCAGCTGCCCGATCCGTCGCGGGACGGCCAGCTGCTCACGACGCCGCGCGGCGACATCCTGCTCTTCGGCGGCGACACGGCCTACCCCGTCGCGACGGCCGACGAGATCACCGCGCGCGTCATCGAGCCGTTCAACCAGGTGCTCGCCGAGCGCGACGACGGCCGGGCTCGCGTGCTGCTCGACATCCCGGGCAACCACGACTGGTACGACGGGCTCGACGGTTTCGGGCGCATGTTCCGCCGTCATCTCGTCGATGGCGGAGAGCAGCCGAGCGGCGGGCGCAACTCCCGAACGCTGATCGATCGCTACACCGACTTCGCGCGCGAGTTCGTACTCGGCGGGCAGATCGACAAGCCGAAGACGCTCGACCTCACGGGCTACGAGCCGGTGCAGAGCGCCAGCTACTTCGCTCTGCCCATCGCGCCCGGAATCGGCGTGCTCGCGGTCGACCGCCAGCTCAAGAACATCGACTCCCGACAGCAGCACTTCTTCGTCAACTGGCTGAACCAGAATCCGGGAATGTCACCCTGGGTCGTGCTGCCGGATCCGGCCTACCGCTTCGGCGGCCACAGCGTGACGGGCAGCGCGATGGTGCAATCGCTTGGCCTGGGCCTGACGGGGCGCCCGCACTTCGTGCTGTCCGGCGACGTGCACCACTACCGGCGCGAGGTGGAGGGGCCGTCGCAGTTCGTGACGGCCGGCGGCGGCGGCGCGTTCCTGCATCCCGCGCCGCTTCGACGAACGGGCCTGCGCCCCGCCGAAGTGGAGTTTCCCGATGCGCCGCAGTGCCGGCGGCTCTTGTGGCGGGTGCCGTGGAAGGTGATGCTCGGCCGCTCGGGGTTTTTGCCGCACTACGCGATGTTGCTGCTGTTCGTACCGGCCGTGAGTGTGGGCCTGCGCATCTACGAGCGGACGGGAGTGATGGTCAGCGCGCCCATCGCCATAACGGTCATCGTGACGATCGTCTACGCGCTGATCGGCGGCATCCGCCACGGGCAGCGCATCACGCTGCTGTATGCGCTGGTGGCAGCAATGATGACTGCCGCGGTGCCCATCGCCTTCTCGTTGCTGCTCGACCACGGGCTCGGCGTCGCGCACGTCCATCTGGCGCCGCTCTTGCTCGCAGCGATCTCGCTCGCGGTCGGCGTGCTCGGCGGCGCGTTCATCTTCGGGGCCTACCTCGCGCTGCTCACGGCGCTCGGCCTCGAGAACACCCAGGCCTTCACCGCCCTCGACCACCCCGGCTTCAAACACTTCGTCCGCCTGCGCGTCCGCGCCGACGGCAGCGCCGTCGATGGCTGGGTCGTCGGCCTGGTCGACCCGCTGGGGAGCGACGCAAGGCCGGTGCTGGTGGACACGTTTACGTGGAGGGCGCGGTAGGTCCCGCATCGCGTCGACGTGCCGCCGTGGACAATAGGCTCAGCCCCGAGCCTATCGGGATCATGCGACGCGGAGGACCCCCGCCGCCGTCGCCGGACGGGCGGCTCCTTCTCTTCGACCTCCGCGTGCCGGAGGAAGAGCACGACGACGCCATCATGGCGTCCCAGGGAACGGGCGGGCAACGCTCCGGCACGCGACCGACCACGCGAGCGTGTCCGCCATCGTCGCGCCGGCGCTCGATCGACGAAAGGCCGGTCTGCTGTCACGCCGGCCTTTCCAGGCTATGCTGGCTCGTGATGCGCCGCGCAGAGTTCAGCGACGAGGACGGAGTGATGCACGCGAGCGAGCCGCGACCCGGCGTGCTCCTCTACGTCGTGGAGGGCCAGCTCCGCACCGAGCTCGTGCAGCGTTTCGCCGAATTCGCCGAACAAAGCCCGAGCGAAAAGATGTGTTTCTTCCACGACTGGTGGGAAGTCGACGGCTACGACAACCCGGCGCGCTACGCGCTCACCAGCTGGTCGCTGAAGCACCGGAAACAAATCCATCGCGCGGACATCCTGACCCGCTCGAGGGTCGTCAAGATGGGCGTGTCCGTCGGCAACATCGCGCTGGGCGGCCTCGCCAAGCTGCACGACAGCCCGGCCAGCTTCCGCCAGGCGCTGCTCTTGGCGACGGGCGAGACAACGACGTAGCCGATCCGCTTCGCAGCCAGCAGGCCGTGGCCCGGGCGCCGGACCGGCATCACGCCGCTTCGGGCACGTACGTCGCGAACAACTCGTCGGCGAGCCGGCGCAGATAGTCCGCGTAGCCACCGAGGGAGTGGATGCGTTCGAACCGCTTGAGGCTCTTCGCCACGACGCTGGGGTCCTCGTTCGCGAGCTCGACCCGCGCTGCAGGTAGCAGCCGCGAGTTCTCTTCTTCGACGTGCGCGCGCTCGAACTCGATGAGCGCGCGTGCGGACCTCACCAGCTCCCCGATGTGCACGTCGATCCAGGCATGTCGATCGGTCGCGGCACGCTTCAGCCCCGCATACAAAAGGCGCTCCCGCGAGTGTTGCTTGCGTATGATGGCCAGCGGCCCCACCTTCGCGGCGAAGCCATTGCGCTCCAGTGCAGGGAACAGCACGCTCTCTTCCTTCGCGTGGTGGATGTCGTCGGCGAAGTCCGAAAAGAACGTGACGAACCGGAACAGATCGTGCTGCTCGACCTTGTTACGGAGATCCACGGAGTCCACGTACACCTCGAACGCTTCGGCCACGTTGTTGATCAGGCGGTGCTCGTCGAGAAGACTATCGACCAGGTCCATCGATTCCTCGGGGTCCAGGATTTGCCTAGCGGTGGCGCCAGCCGTCGTACAGCCGGGACAGGGAGCTGGCCCATTGTGCCCTGATACGCGAAGCCGGGAAAGGCGCTGACGCGGCGTGGCGGGCTTGGCGCTGCCGTGGATCTCCACGGTCTCCGCGCCATGCTTGGCGCCCGTGCGGTCTTCGCTGAAGGGGGGCTGAGGCGAGCCTTCTCAAGCCCGCGTCTCTTGTCACGCGGCATTCGCACAGCTGCATAGCATGCCAACGATTCCGGACAATTGACAGCCATGAATCGCCGAGCTGCGCGGCCCCGGTGCAGGCTCGCCAGCGACTCCTTCGCTCCCCACCCGGGCGAGGGGCGACCAGCTCCCCCTCCGGACGGCAGCCCATCACCGGGCAGGGGAGCGAGCGCCCCGGCCACCGGGGGTGGCCTCACATTGCAGGAGCCATCACATCGGGCCTCGAGCGTGCGGCTACCGATACCCGCGTGCCTGCAGCGAGAACAGTCGCGCATAGTGCCCGTCGAGCTGCATCAGCTCTTCGTGGCTGCCGCGCTCCTGGATGCGGCCGCCGTGCAGGACGACGATCTGGTCGGCCATGCGCACGGTGGAGAAGCGGTGCGAGATGAGGATCACGATGCGGTCGCTGGCGAGCCTGCGGAACTGCGCGAAGATCTCTGCTTCGGCCCCGGCGTCCATGGCGGCCGTGGGCTCGTCGAGCACCAGCACGTCCGCGTCGCGGCGCATGAAAGCGCGGGACAGGGCGACCTTCTGCCACTGTCCGCCGGAGAGCTCGCGGCCGGCGCGGAACCAGCGTCCGAGCTGCGTGTCGAAGCCTTCGGGCAGCGAGTCGACGAAGGGCGTCGCCATGCCGCGGTCGGCGGCTTCGCGCCAGCGCTCGGCGTCCTCGAAGTAGCGTACGTCGCCCGCGCCGATGTTCTCGCCGACGCGCATCTGGTAGCGCGCGAAGTCCTGGAAGATGACACCGATGCGCCGGCGCAACGCGTCCTGGTCCCACTCCTGGAGGTCGAGGCCGTCGAGCAGGACGCGCCCTGTCTGCGGGCGGTACAGGCGCGTAAGCACCTTGATCAGTGTGGTCTTGCCGGAGCCATTCTCGCCGACCAGCGCGAGTGACTCACCGGGGCGGATGTGCAGGTCGATCCCGGACAGCGCGGGCGCCTCCGCACCTGGATAGGTGAAGCTGACGTTCTCGAATCGGACACCGTCGCTCTGGTCCGGGCCCTCGCTGGCGGTGCCGGTCGGTGACACAACCGGCGTCTCGAGGAACTCGTACAACGTGGAAAGGTAGAGGTTGTCCTCGTACATGCCGCCGATGCCGGCCAGGATGGCCGACACCGAGGACTGGCCCTGGCGGAACAGCGCCAGGTACATGGTCATCTGGCCGAGGGTGATGCGACCGAACACGGTGGTAACGGCGACCCAGGCGTAGGCGCCGTAGAGCGCCGCCGTCCCGAACAGGCCCAGCACGAAGCCCCAGCTGTCGCGGCGGATGGTGAGATTGCGATCTGCCTGGTACAGCGTGCGGAAGATGCTGCGGTAGCGTTCGAGCAGGCGCGCGCCAAGGTCGAACAGCTTGACCTCCTTGGCGTGATCCTCGCGCGCCAGGACCGTCTCCAGGTACATCTGCATCCGCGTTTCCGGTGAGCGCCAGCGGAACAGGCGGAACGCTTCGCCCGAGAACCGCGTCTCGGCGATGAAGGCTGGCACTCCCGCGACCAGCAGCACCACCACCGCCCACGGCGAGAAGTGCACCAGGAGCGTGCCGTAGCTCAGGAGCGACACCACGTTGCGCCCGAGACCGAAGGTCCGTGTGACCAGCGACAGCGGGCGGGACGAAGCCTCGCGGCGCGCTCGCGTGAGCTTGTCGTAGAACTCGGAGTCCTCGAACTGCGTCAGCTCCAGCGTCAGCGCCTTGTCGAGGATCATCTCGTTGACGCGCTCGCCGAGCTGCGCCCTGAGCAGCGACTGGCAGAGCGAGATGCCGCGCGTGGTCCCCGCGAGCGCGGCGACCAGAGCACCCTCGACGGCGATCCACGTCCCGACTGCCGAAAGCGATACGGCGTGTCCCGCGACGGAGGCCGCGTGCGCCGCTACAACCGAGTCGACGATGCGCGCGCCGGTGAAAGCGATCGCGGCGGGCAGAAGGCCGGCGAGCAGCGTGAGCGCGCCGAACGCGATCGACAGCGCGCGGCTCGTGCTCCACACCAGCCCGAGCGCACGGCCGCCGTAGCGGAACACGCCGAGCATGCTCCGGCCGAGATTGCCGGGAACGTCGGTGGGCTGTGCGCCGTGCGGGTTCAGGCCAGCCTCAGCCGTTCATCATCCGCGTGAACTTGTCGGTCGGCACCGGGTCGGCGGCGATCTTGGCGCCCCGGGCCGGGGCAACGCCGCCATAGCTCATCATGTCGAGGCCATAGCGACCGAACGCGCCCATCATGTCGCCGGTCTGCATGCCCTCCATGATGGCGACGTAGTCGCTCGGCTTCGCAAAAGGCTGGCGCCTGGCGGCTCTGCGGCTCATCGGGGATCTGCTGTGGATCCAGACTGCCTTCGATCATCTGTGCCCTCGACTCGAGCCGCCAATACGTTCACCACCGAGGGGGCGCGTCAAGCGCTGCCGCCCACGGCGACCGCGGCGGCTATGCGCACTCCGGGCTGCGACGACGGATAGGGTGGGCCTGCTCCGGGACCTGGTGGGGTGCCCCCCAATCAACTCGCGAAGAGCAGCATCGAGTCGCCGAACTCGTGCAGCAGGTAGCCGTCGAGCGCCGCATGCTCGAGCGATCGTTCGAGGACGGCTCGCGGGGCGAAGGCTTCGAGCAGGGGGAAGTGGCTCGTGCCGGGTTCGTGTAGACCGGTGAGGAGCGCGTCGACGACGCGGCGGCGGCAGCCGGGGCCGAGCAGGAGCGTGGCTTCGCCCCGGCCGGCGTCGAAGACGGATCCGGAACGGCGCGCCTGCGACTCGAGCGCGCGCACGACGGTGGTGCCCACGGCGACGACGCGGCCGCCCGCTTCGCGGGTGCGGCGCACGGCGGCGGCGGTCGTCCCGGGCACCTCGTAGCGCTCGGGCAGCGGTAGTCGCGCATCGAGCGACGCGGAGCCGGTGGACGACAGACCCGCAGCGTGGGTGATGGCAGCGAGCGCGACGCCGCGGCGGCGCACGGCGAGCAGCAGCTGCCACGAGAGCGGCAGCCCAGCCGATGGCGCCTCGAAGGACCAGGGGCGCGATGCGAAGCGGCTCTGCGCGTGCCACAGGGAAAGCGGCGCGCGCAGGTAGGCATACTGCACGGGGCGGCCGACGGCGTACAGCGCCTGCCACAGGGCGTCGCAGCGCTCGTCGAAGCGGAGCGTTACAAGTCTTGGTTCATCATCGTCTATTTCTGTAACACTTGCATGGAGGGCCGCGTCGAATCGGATGTGATCGCCTTCATGCAACGCGGGTGGCGCGGCGCGATGCTCCGTCGGCATGCGCCAGTCCCCAGCACCGAACGCGACGGCCTGGAACGCGCCCCCGCCGAGCGCCCGGGCGAGTCGCAGCTCGACGGGCTGTCCGCTGGCGGTCTTGCCGGCGAGCGACGCGGGCAGCGTTGCGGCGTCGTTGACGACGAGCAGATCGCCAGGTTCGAGCTGCGCGGGCAGATCCGGTAGCTCGGCGTCGCGCATCGCGGGCGCTGCGGCATCCACGACGAGCAGGCGCCCCGACGCGGGATCGTCGCGCGGCCAACTCGCGGCCTTCACGCCGCCCCCTTGAACGCGGCCAGCTCGATGCGCGATCCGCTCTCGAGCCCGTCGTTGTTCTCGATGAGCTCGACCAGCCGCGCAGCCACGACGCGGGGATCGGCGAGCTCGGACGGGTCGGCGTCGGGGATCGCGGCGGCGTGCATCGCAGTGTCCATGTCGCCGGGATCGACGGAGAGCACGCGCACGCCCAGCTCGGCGAGCTCGACGGCCCAGAGCCTTGTGAGGTGGTCGAGCGATGCTTTCGAGACCGAGTACGCGCCCCACGTCGGGTAGGCATTGACGGCCGCGTCCGAGCTCAGGTGCACGACCAGCCCGCCGCCGCAGAGTGCCATCGACCCGGCTACGACCTTGGTGAGCCGGAACGGCCCGAGCAGGTTCACCTCGAGCACGCGCAACAGATCCTCGCACTCGGTGTCGAGGAGCAGCCGGAGCGGCGTCGGACCGAGCTCGCTGGCGTTGTGGATCAAGAGGTCGACGGGGCCTGCGAGCTCCGCCGCAGCGCCGGCCAGGCGGTGGATGACGGACTTGTCACCGAGGTCGGCAACGAGCGCGTGGGCCTCGTGCCCCTCGCCGCGGATCGACTCCACGACGGCTTCGAGCGCCTCGCGACCGCGCGCCACCCCGACGACGCGCGCGCCGCGTTCGGCCAATCGCCGCGCGAGCGCGGCCCCGAGCCCCCGGCTCGCGCCGGTCACCAGTGCGGACTTTCCTTCGAGCTTCATGTGAGCACCTCCATGCCCGGCAGCATGGGGCCCTCTGGACAGGATGTTGTCCTCCTCGCCAATTCATTGACAGATGACCACTCGGCTGGCAGGCGTGGCCGGACACGCCCATCGGGCCGCGGGCACCACACCGTGTGGCATGTGACTCACCCCCCGGACGGTGCCGGAGCTCCTCCACTATCCCCGCATTATTACGTAATTTCAGCAATTTGCGCATGAAACACCACAGCGGCATGCAGCTTGCTCCTCACTGGTTCAACCAATTATCAAAGGAGTCGGGACATGCGTTGGAAGCTTATGGTGGCCGCGCTCTCTTGCGCGGCATGGGTAATGTGCGGCCTTGCCCGGACGGCACACGCCGCGGGAACGCTGAAGGACACGGCGAGCGGACAGTACGCGGAGATCGTCGATCACCACGTGGAAGTCGTGCTCGACAACGGCTTCGCGCGTACGAAGGTGACGCAGGTCTTCAAGAACGCGGGCAACGCTCCGATCGACGCGATCTACGAGTTCCCCGTTCCGGAGAACGCGGCGCTGTCGCAGATGAAGATCGTGATCGGCGACCGCGTGATGAACGGCAAAGTGCTGCCGCGTGACCAGGCGCAGACGATCTACGACCAGCAGAAGAGCGCGGGGCAACAGGCGGGGCTCGCCACCAAGAACGGGCACCAGAACTTCCGCTTCTCCGTGGCGAACATCCCCGCGCACGCCGAGGCGGAGATGAGCTTCGTCTACTACGAGCCGCTCGAGATCGACGGCGCCGTGGGGCGCTATCTGTATCCGCTGCAGGATGGCGGCACGTCGCCGACGCCGTGGACCGGCAACCAGAACGTCGACGGCACGTTCAGCTTCGACCTCGAGCTCAGAAGCGCGCTGCCGATCAGCGAGGTGAGCATGCCGGGACTGAGCCCGACGGTGACCAAGCTCGGATCGGGGCACTACCGGGTGAGCCTTGCGGCGTCGCCCGGCAGCCTGGGCAAGGATCTGGTCTTCAACTACCGCTTCGAGAACAACCAGCACCAGCGGCTCGATGTCGTTCCCTACCGTGACGGCCCCGGGAAGGGCACGTTCATGATGATCCTGACGCCGGGGGTCGACCTCGGCGCGATCACCAGCGGCAGCAACTACGTCTTCGTGCTGGACGTGTCAGGCAGCATGGAAACCAAGCTCGTCGGGTAGCGGCCCGTTGTACTCGGGCGGCGCGGTCGACCCCCTGCTGCTGGCGCTGTTCGCGTTCCTCGCACTCGGGCTCGGTGTGGTCTCGGCGTTCGACCGCCGGAGCCGGAAGGACGCAGCATGAAGGCGCTGCTCCGCCGCGGCCCGTGGCTCACCCTGGCCATCGTCCTGCTGACGGTGGGCCTCGGGTCGCGCGGAGCGTTCGAGCTCGATCGGGCCGCGGTCGCCGGCGGCGAGTGGTGGCGCATGCTGACGGGTCAGCTCGTCCACTATGGCCGCGCGCACGCCGTCGGCGACATCCTTGGCTTCGCCGGCTGGGCCGCGATCATCGAGTGGCGCTCGCGCCGGCTCTGGCTCGCCGCGATGGCTGCGTCGCTCGCGATCATCGGTGCTGGCATCCTGCTCTTCTGCCCCGAGGTCACGCACTACCGCGGGCTGTCCGGCGTGGATCTGGCACTCGCGACGATCGTGCTCTGTGTGCTCGGCGCCTCGCCGCGCATCCGGCGACTTCGCGGCGGCCGCGCGCTGGTCGGCTTCGCGGCGGCGGTGTACATCGCCAAGCTCGTGTTCGAGCTCGTGACGGGCCACGCTATCCTGGCCCCGGACCTCGGCCTTCACGTAGCGCTGCTGCCCGCAGCGCACGTGCTCGGCGCCGTGGCGGGGCTGCTCGCCTTCGTCGGCTGGAGTCACTGGCGCCACGGCGCCATCGACTGTGCTGCGTCGCTCGACGGCATCTCGTCGCTGGGCTGACGGCGGTTGGCGTGAAGGGATGACGGCTCCGTGTGTGGCACGTCACCTTGCGGTGCGGCGCGCAGGCGACCCGGCTCAGTCAGCGAGCCGCCCGTGCTCGCTCCCGCGCGCGATCCGCCCGTTTTCCAGAGCGTTGCCCTCCGCCGCAAGCTCGGTGAGCCCGTGCAGACGAAGCTGTTCGACGCGCAGTGAGCGTGTCGTCGGCGCACGGGTGCGCGTGGAGCACGCTAGGAGCCGCGACCGGGACCCGACGGAGCCTACACTGGCCCTCCCGCGGCCATCGCATCGGCCCCCGCAACCTCGTCAGCTCGCTTCCGGCCGCGAGCCTGCGCGCCCGGCCGTCGTCGCCGCAAGCTCGTGGGCGAAAGCGAAGCCGCCGCCGTGCTCGAGCTCGCGGCGCGTGTCGGCGCGATGCCTACAGGGCTCATCCGCCGTTGCTCGTGGGGGTGAATGCCGCCAGATGTCCGCTGGACTTCGAGCCGATGGCTGACCTGGAGACGACGTGGATGGTCCAGGTGGGGAGCGGGGGTGGTCGCTGCTCACCATTCGCGAGGGCAGGCTCGAAGCGCGACGCCGCAGTGACCTTGCAGCTCGATAGCGCAAGGAGCAGCTTTTCTTCGACCTCCGGTGTCAGAGGAAACACGAAGGGCGAGCCAGCTGGCTCGCCCTTCGCTTGGGAGACGGCACCGGTGACGTGAATCCCGGCGCCTGGTTCGTGGGGATGGGCTAGTTGACCAGCCCCGCGTGGCAGCTGGCGCAGGCATCGGTGACACCGGACGGTGTGGTGCCGGCCGTGCCCTTGTCTGCCTGCATGGCGTTGCTGGCCTCGGTCGTCCAGACATCGAAGGTGTGCGAGTGGATGTCGCCCTGCATGTACTGCTCGCCGTTGCTGGACTTCAGGTTGTTACTGAAGGACGCGCTCTTGGCAGTCTTGGGCATGTGGCAGCGGGTGCAGCGCCCGAAGCCCGTGCCGGTGGGATCGTACTTGATGCCCATCGCCGCGTTGGCCCACGTGCTCATGTGACGCTTGACCTCGTCGGCAATCACCTTGTCGTCCGCGGCAGTGTTGGTACCTTGGGCGAGCGCGTTGGCCATGGCCGCCGTGATGAACTGGAAGTTCGCGGGGTGTTTACCTTCCTTGGCGTTGTCCGGCGTGGTCTCGCCTGGGGCCGGCCCGCGCAGGTCGCCACCGTTGTGGCACTGAACGCAGACCGCGTTGTTGTCGGCGTTGGATTGGAGCTGGTGCTCCTCGCTCGTGCCGTGGGCGTCGTGGCAGTCGATGCACGTGACCAGCTCGTTGTCGTTCTTGTACATCTTGGTCCGGGTGAGGTCCTCGAACTGCTGGTGGTGGCCCTTCGAGTGGTTGAGCGCTCCGGTCACCTGGGTGCGGTCACCCGCGGCCGTCGTCGTCACGAACGGGTTGGCGGTGCTGTAGGCCTTGTCCTTCCAGCTCGCCTTGTTGGTGGTGAAGTTGATCGGGCTCAGGTAGCCGTTCGTCAGCGCGTCCGTCTCGAACGGCAGGATGGTGCTGCCATCGGCGGTGCCGAAGAAGGTGGCGGGGTTGTTGCCCGGGTGGAAGATGTTGTAGTTGCCCGACCCGTCCGCGAGCAGCGGAGGCTCGCCCACTATGTCGGCGGTATTGTTGTCGCCGCGGATGTGGCAGCTACCGCAGATCTGCGTGAGCCGGCCCGCGGTCAACAAGTCCGGATGCACGATCTTCCGGCCCTGGCCGCCAGCCGCCACGTGCTCGGAGCCCGGTCCGTGGCAGCGCTCACAACCGATGTTGATCTCGTAACGATCGTTGGTGCCGTCGTCGAGCAGGTACCCGTAGGGATCCTTCGGTAAATTCGCAATGAACTCGCTGTCCGTCTTGGTGACGCTGGTCGCGCCATGGCACGGGGCACAGTTGGTGTCCCAGCTCTTGGCCGCGACGCCAGCGGTGAACTTGCCACCCCCGGCGAAGTCCCAACGGTCGTCGTGGTACGCCACGAAGGGGCCGCTGACCCCGTTGCTGCCGTCGGTGTACTTCTCCTGGAACTGCATCGGCGCCATGACGAAGTAGCCGTAGCCGCCTCCACCGAGCGTGCCGTGCTGGGCGGCAGGGCTCTTGTCGGTGGATTTGACCAGGGTGATGTAGCGCGCCTTCCAGCCGCCCAGCTCACCGCCGTAGGTGAACTTGACGTAGTACTTGGGGTTGGAGAGGCTGGCGACCTGGAAGTAGGCGCCGGTGCTGTCTTTGCCCAGGTAGACGTCGTGGGCAGTACCCGCCAAGGTGATCTTGGTAGGGGTCGACGTGAACGACGCCATCGCCTTGTTGGCGTTGGCGGTCAGGTCGTAGGGCGTGGTGGACGTCATGTCCATCAGGCCGTTCTGGATGAATGCACCGTTCTTGTCGATCTTGCGGATGCCCACGAAGTGCAGCGTGTGCTTCAGGCTGGCCTTCTTGTGGCAGAGCTGGCAGGTCGTCGAACCGACGTAGGTGGCGGCCGAGGACTGCACCTGCGAGATCTCGATGTCGCCGTCGCCGGCCGTCTCGAAGGCACCGCTGGCCACGACGACCTTTTCGCGATGCATGCCCGGCAGGTGGTCCTTGTCCGCGGTCGCGGGGATCACCACCAGGAAGTAGTCGCCATAGGCGACGCCGGTGAAGGTGTAGGTGCCGTCGGCGGCCGTGGTGACCACGTAGCCGTTCTTGTTCGTACCGGCGATGACGGCCATCGCGACGTCCTCGGCAGGCTGAATGGATGCAGCGCCTTCGACGTCGCCGGCAGCCACGAGGACTACCCGGGCGTTGGCGACGTTCGCCTTGGCCGGGTCCGTGTCGGGGTCGGTGACCGTGCCACTCAGGCCAGCCGGTGCGCCGCCAGCGCCCGCCGCACCCGCGATGCCGCCGGTGCCCGCGATGCCGCCAGTGCCCGCGATGCCGCCGGTGCCCGCGATGCCGCCGGTGCCCGCGATGCCGCCGGTCGCGCCGCTGCCTCCGATGCCGCCAGTCCCGCCGGTGCCACCGGTCGCGCCGCTGCCCGCCGCACCGCCCGTGGCCGAGTTGCTGGACGAGTCATCGCCGCCGCAACCAGACACCACGAGGCCCGCTATGATCAGTAGGGCGCTCGACGCCACAACCGAAAACGCATGTCTACGCCCGTCCATCATTTCCTCCGTGACCAGATAGAAGTCAGGGCCCAAGTGGCTCGAGCCAAGCTGGGCAAACTATTCGTGTCCGAAGCGCCCGTGCATCCACCGTGCCAGCGGGGGTTGGGAAGCGCGCGTAAAACGCGGTCTTGCTGCGGTGCTGCCTCCGCGGCGATCTATTCTCGCGAATCAGGAGACCGCTGAAGTCTCGGGATCTGCGCAGCGGGTGCGCCACGAAAATCGAGGGATGCAAGGTCTGCGTGATTTCTCAGGGGGTCCCTGCAACCTGTTTCAACACTGGACGCAGGCGGATCCGGTAGAGCAAGCTCCTCCTGCAAAAGCTGCCTGCCGACGCGGGCTGCACGCTGAGCGAGTGCGGCGGAGCCTGCGTGGACACGCTGACCGACAGCGCGAACTGCGGAACCTGCGGCCATGCTTGCGCAGCGCCCACTTCGGCGCGCATCGTCGGCGCTTGCAACTGTTCGGGCGGTGGTCTGGTGTGCAGCGGCGCCTGCGTGCCGGCCGACGGCCAGAACTGTGGAACATGCGGCAACACCTGCGGCGCGGGCGAGGTGTGCGCCGGCAGTCTATCGCGACGCGCTGGAGTCGAAGCGCGGTATCCCGCGGTCCGTCGTTGACAGCCCTGCCGCAAGGTCGTATGTATTTATCGAATGAACGTTCAGTCTGGAAAACGCGGACGCGGACGGCCGGCCCAGGGCGACAAGCAGCGACGGATCCTCGACGCGGCGCTCGCGCTGTTCGCAGAGCGCGGGTTCCACGGCACGGCGGTCCCCCTGGTCGCCGAGGCCGCCGGCGTCGCGACGGGCACCATCTACCACTACTTCGCGAACAAGGAGGCGCTGGTGAACGCCGTGTTCCGCGACGCGAAGGCGCGCCTGCGCGTCGCCGTCTACGCGGACCTCGACAGCACCCAGGAGCCGGAGGCCTTGTTCCGCGAGGTGTGGCGGCGGCTCGCGACGTTCGCGCGCGCCGACCCCGTGAGATTCCGGTTCCTCGAGCTGCAGGATCACGTGCCCTACCTGGACGCGGAGAGCCGCGAGTTCGAGCTGAACGTGCTCGTGCCGCTCTGGCTCGCGGGACGGTCCATCGCTTCGCGCGGCGGGGCGCGCGACATGCCCGTGGAGGCGCTGATGGCGCTCGTGTGGGGCGCACTGGTCGGTCTGATCAAGGCCGAGCGCCTTGGCTACATCCAGCTCGACGACGACACGCTCGCACGCGCAGGCGAGGCGTGCTGGCGCGCGACCCAGAAATCATAGCCGGAAGGTCAGAATGGAACAGACGCACGAACAACCCACGGTCCGATCCCAGCCCAGGTTCGAATCGACGCTCACGCTCGACGACCTCGCGCAGATGCGCTCCGGCGAGCTCGCCGCGCTGTACGACACAGGCAAGCTGCCGGACTCGATGGCGGCGCTGGACGGCGCTCTCGCCGGACGCATGCTCGCGGTGCGCTCGCTCGAAGCGCGACCTGTCGCGCGAGCGCTGCGTCGCTTCGCGGCGTCGCCGCTCTTCGTGTGGGCGGGCAAGAGCTTCCACGCCACGAGCGAACGCACGGGGGACGGCATCAATCGCGTCCAGGCGCCCGGCGTGCTCGGTCGCCAGAAGCTGTTCCCGTTCGAGACGCGCTTCGCCGCGTCGGCGCTGGACGGCCGGGACGCGATCATCCTCGACTACGATCTGTCCGACAACCCGCCGTACATCCGCCGTATCCACGACGAGGTGCGCGAGGTCTCCGCGGGCATCTACCTCGGCCCGGCAATGTGGAAGGGCCAGGGTCGCAAGCTGACGGTGCTGTGGTTCGGTCTCGATACGGGGAAGCGGTGACGCTGCCCGACGCGCCGCACGTCCTCGTGACCGGGGCGTCCGGCGCCATCGGCGGCGCGATCGCGCGGGAGCTCCGCGCACGGCTCCCGCGCGCGCGTCTGTCGCTCGTGGATGTGGCGCGCGGCGCGTCGGACGAGCTGGCGGGCGAGCTGGGCGGCGAGGTCGGCGTGCACGCATGCGACCTCGCCCGGCTCGACGCCTTGCCGCCGCTCGTCGCCGAGGTCGAGCAAGCCCGCGGCCCGGTGGACGGCCTGGTCAACTGCGCCGGTTTCATGGAGATCCGCCAGCTCCGCGGCATGGACTGGCAGCTCGGAGAGCGGCTGCTGCGCGTGGATCTGCTGGCCCCGCTCAGGCTCCAGCAAGCGTGCCTCGGCGGCATGCTGGAACGCGCCTCCGGCTTCGTGATCAACGTCACCAGCATGGCCGGCCGCGTGCCGATCAAGGGCTGCGCGTACTACGGCGCCGCCAAGGCGGGCCTGGCGATGGCGTCGGAAGTCGCCCGGGCCGAGCTCGGCCCCCGCGGCATCCGCGTGGTCACCGTGTACCCCGGGCCGGTGCGGTCCGCGCTCGAGCGCGGAGCCCGCGCCCAGTTCGGCCAGAGCGTCCTCGCAGCGCGCATTCCCACCGGCTCCCCTCGACAGCTCGCCCGGCGCGTGATCGACGCCGTCGAACGAGGTCGAGCGCGCGTGGTGTACCCGGACGTCTACCGCATCGGTTTCCGCGCCCTGGGCCTCGCCTCGCGGATCACGCTCGGCCTCGGTCCGGAGCCGCTGTCCTGACGGATTTCGCGCGCAACACTTCGCGGCACGAATTGCGCAGACGCACGGATTTCGCGTTCCCCCCGGGGCGACCGCCCGACATCCACCTCAACCCCAAGACCGCGAAGCGTATTCATGTCGTCCTCGAAAACTACGGCATCCACTCGTCGGGCGAGACGAGGCTCGCCTTGACGCGACTGCCGGAGATCCACCTGCACTTTCTGCCCCCTACTGTCCGGACCACAACCGCATCGAACGACTCTGGCAACACCTCCACGCCAACGTCACGCGAAACCACAAGCACGCCAACCTTGCTGACCTCCGTCAGGCCGTTGCCGTCTGGCTCGACGCTGCTCCGCCCTGGCCGTCGCGCCTGCGTCCGCCCACCCTTGGCGAGCGTGGCGCCGTGGCGCCAGTGACAATCGTAGATCGCCCGGCAATCAGTGTGCTTGTCGAGCACCCTGTGCCAAGGCGCAGGCTTCGTGCAAGCCGGTCGTTCGCTCCCGATGACGCACGGCCGGCACGTACGTCTGCTGGTTGCCCTGGTTCAACAAGGATGTCGCTCTCTTCGCCGTCGTGCGTATGCGGACGCCAGCGTGCAGTTGTCCATGACAGCGTGTTGAACTGAGCCAGCACGCCTCCCGCGGGAACATCTGGAGCGCGATCGTGGAAAGGACGCGTCGAACGCTCAGCCGCGACGTGCCCGCACGGACCCACAATCTACAACGGCGACACTGACGAAGCGGAGCAAGCCGCGCAGCACCATCCACGGACCCCTCGGGGGGTTCGCGCGGAAGCTGGTCGAGCTCACCGAGGAGGTGATCTGCGGCGACGTCCGGGAGCGGCCCGCGCCGTAGCTTTCAGGTTCGATCGCGACAGCTCCTCCGCGAGCAGGTCGAAGACGACGCGGATGCGGCGGCTCGTGCGTAGCTCGCGGTGCGCGGTGAGCCAGATGGGCACCGGGATGGGCGGCAGCTCCGGGAGCACGCGGCGGACGCGGGGCTCGGCGTCGCCCACCTCGTCCATCACGATGCAGATGCCGATGCCGCGCTTGCACATCTGCCACTGCACGAGATGATTCTCCGTGACGATCGGGAAGTTGTGCACCGAAAGCTCTACGCCGAGCGCGCGCAGGCCCTTCATCATCACGTCGGTGCGATCGAAAGCGAAGAAGTCGGCGCGCGCGAGGTCCGCGGGCGTCTTCGGGTTGCCGATGCGCTTCACGTACGCCGGCGTGGCGTAGAGGCGCGCCGCCCGCTCGGCGATCTTCTTCCCGTACAGCTCCGGCTGGGTGGGCGCGAAGTTGCGCACGGCGATGTCCGCCTCGCGACGGCGTAGATCGCGCGCGCTGTTGGACGCGACGATCTCGATCTCGATGCCGGGCTGCTCGCGCCGGATGCGCGCGACGCTCGACGGCAGGAGGTAGGCGGAAATGAGCTCGCTCGCCGTGATGCAGACGGCGCCGTCGATGGCAAGCGCCTGGCCGGTCGCCGACAGCGAGACGCGCGTCGCCGCGTCGCCCATCGTCCGCACGTGCTCGAGCAGCTCGAGCCCGGCGGCAGTCGGCTCCAGCGCGTGGCCGATGCGCTCGAACAGCGCCACCCCCAGCTCCTCCTCCAGGGCCGTGACCTGTCGCCCGACAGTGGGCTGCGTCATCCCGAGAGCGCGCGCCGCCGCCGAGAAGGAGCCTTCTTCCGCCGTCACGAGGAAGGCGCGCGCGCGGTTCCAGTCGAATCTCACGGCCCGCCAGTCCATGCATTTATGCATAGCACGGCTGCGCATTTGGCCAATGGCTCGTTCTAATTCGCATGGCTACAAAACCGGGGACGAGAGGAGACAACCATAATTCCAAAGAAGATCTGCATCGTCGGCGCATCGGGAAAGCTCGGCCAGTACATGATCCAGCACGCCCTCGACCGCGGCTACGAGGTGGTCGGCGTGTGCCGGGAGCAGAGCGTCGCGAAGCTCGAGCGCTTCGCGGGTCGCATCACGGTCGTGCCCGGCGCCACCAACGACCCCGAGGTCATCCGGCGTGCGGTCGCAGGCTGCGACGGCGTGCTTGCGGTGCTCGCGCCGTGGGGCGTCTCGCAGTACTCGACCGGCACCGCGCAGGCGGTGCTCGACCACGCCCGGCCCGGCGCGCGCCTGGCGTTCTCGTGCGGGTGGCACATCACGCGCGACGGGCAGGACGTCTATCCGTGGAAGCTGTCCGCGTTCGTGAAGGTTTTCGGCTGGCTCGCGCGCGTGACCCGGTTCGCCGACCTCGGCGATCAGGTCGAGGCGTGCCGCCGCGTCTTCGCGAGCGACCATCGCTGGACAGTCGTGCGCGGCAGCGAGCTCGAGGAGGTCGAGAGCGAGGGCCTGCCGGTGTGGAGCCGGCACGTCGGCGATCCGGTCCTGACCAGCAACCTGGTGCGCCGCATCGACTTCGCCCTGTTCATGGTCGCCGCGCTCGAGGACGATACGCTGGTCCAGGAAGCACCGGCCATCGTCTCGTGCCGTGCGCCCTCGGCCCTCGCGCGGAGCGCGGCGTGAGCACCCCGCGCGACGCGCGAATGGCCGGCGGGCTGCTGCTCGTCATGGCCGCGTGCGCGATCTTCGCGGAGCTCGGCGTGCGCGCGGCCCTGGTCATTCCTGGCGACGCGGCGGCAACGGCCGCGCGCATCGCGGCGTCGCCGGGACTGTTCCGGCTGGGCTTCGTCGGGTATCTGGTCGCGTTCCTGTGCGACATCCCGATCGCGGTGCTGTTCTACGCGATGCTCCGCCGGGTCGACGCGACCGGTGCGCTGACGGCGATGGCGTTCCGCCTCGTGTACGCCGCCGTCGTGGGAGCCGCGTTGATCGCGTACGCGGGAGCGATACATCTCGCGACGAACCCGAAGCTCGTCTTGTTGTGCATGGAGCTGTTCGACCAGGGGTTTCACCTGGCGCTCGTGTTCTTCGGCGTGCACCTCGTCCTGCTCGGCGGGTTGCTGGTCCGCTCGGAGATGCTGCCCCGGGGGCTCGGTGGGCTGGTGTCGCTTGGAGGCGTCGCGTACCTGCTCGACAACGTCTCGTTCTTCGTCGCCCCGGCGTTCCGCGCGAGCGCCGCGCCCTTCCTCGCCGCGCTCGCGATGTCGGAGCTGGTGCTCGCCGCGTGGCTCGTGGTCAAGGGCGTGTCACGGCCGGTGCAAGATGCGCCACGCTCGTGCTACGACACGTCCCATGTCACGTGACGACTTCAATCGAGCCGTGGAACCGATCGTCTCTGCCCTCCTCGAGATGAAGCCCGAGCGGAGCGCAGCCGCCGTGCTCGACCAGCGCTTTCCGGTCGACGGGGACGCGCTGCGCGCCCTGGCCGCGCTCTTCGCACAGGGCGTTGCCGACGGCTGGCTGTGCACGCGCGAAGGCGGCCCCGGCGTGAGCTACTCGCGCGTGCGCAAGGCAAGCTCGGACAGCGAGCTGTCCATCGATGCGGTGCGCATGGACCGGGCGGGTCCGGGGCACACCCATCCGAACGGGGAGTTCGACCTCTGCTTTGCCGTGGACGGCGCGCCGAGCTTCGACGGCCGCGTGCCGGGCTGGACCGTCTACGAGCCCGGCTCGTGGCACGTGCCAACCGTGGAAGGCGGGACGATGAACATCCTGTACTTCCTGCCCGGCGGCGCCATCGAGTTCGGGCCTCGCTAGACGAGCGCTACTCGAGTGTCTTGCCGAAGGCGCGGTCGACGAGCGCGGTGCCCGCCGCGGGCCAGCGCTTCGATCGCGAGGTGGTGCTGCGCGAAGCCGCGTCGTCGGCGGACCTAGAGCCGGCCGCGCTCGAGCGCGCGCTCTATTCCGATCTGCGCGGTGCCCAGCAGCAGCTCGGCGTGGAGAAGGTTGCTGCCGAGGCCTCCACCCCGACCGAGTCGAGGTCATGCTCGTCCGCCGCGGCATCAAGGGTTCCGGAAAGTCGATCCGCGTGGAGGAGCACACGCAGGGGCCAGCCGACGACGAGGAGCGGAAGGCGGCGGGGTAGGGGAAGCACGTGTCGGCGCCATCGGTTTCGCTCAACGCCGGCGACGTTCTTGCCGGCAAGTACCGCATCCTGCGCCTGCTCGGCCGCGGCGGCATGGGCGCGGTGTTCGCGGCGGAGCACCAGATCCTCGGGCAGGAAGTCGCCATCAAGCTGCTGCTCGACAGCCCGGCGCAGGGCTCGGACCTGATCCAGCGCTTCGTCAACGAAGCCCGCGCCGCCTCGAAGATCCAGGGCGAGCACGTTGTGCGCGTCTTCGACGTCGACACACTGCCGGATGGCAACCTGTTCATCGCCATGGAGCTGCTTCAAGGCGAGGATCTCGACAGCCTGGTGGAAAGGTCGGGCACGCTGCAGCCGTCGGTCGCCGTCGACTACGTGCTCCAGCCCATGGAAGCCCTGGCGCATGCGCACCAGCTCGGCATCGTCCATCGCGATCTGAGGCCGTCGAACCTGTTCCTCGTCGTCCGCCCCGACGGCGAGCACGTCATCAAGGTGCTGGATTTCGGGGTGGCCAAGGTCCAGAACCTGCCGAACGTCCAGGGGGCATCGACGCAGACCACAGCGCTCTTCGGCACGCCGCTGTACATGTCGCCCGAGCAGATCCGCAGCGCGAAGGCCGCCGACGCGCAGTCCGATCTGTGGTCGCTCGGCGTGATCCTGTTCAAGCTGCTCACCGGCAATTTACCGTTTTCCGGGGAGACGTTCGGCGAGCTGTGCTTCTCCATCGCCGAGCAGACCGCCCCGCTCGCCCATACCCTCGGGCCGGGCATTCCGCCCGGTCTGAGCGACGTCGTCGCGCGCTGTCTCGAGCGCAGCAACGAAAAGCGGTTCATGACGGCGGGAGAGCTGGCCGTCGCGCTGCGCCCGTTCGCCTCCGAGGGCGGCGCGCGCAGTGCGGATCGCGTGGTGGCGACGGAGCGCGGCGGGGGCTCGTCTGCAGTCCCTCCGCCGACGGAAGCGCCGGCCGTCAGCGGCGAGCCGGCCCCGACACCCGCGGCGCCTTCACCGCCGACCGCCGGCAACTGGGCGGCGTCGCAAGCCCGGACGCGCGGGTCGGGCGCGTTCCGCAAGGGCGTCGCGGCCGTCGTCGCAGCTACAGCGGCGTTGGCCGCCGTAGGTATCGGTCTCGTCGTGCGCGCGACGGACCAGAAGACCCAGCCGGCCGCCGCTGCGACCAGCGTCTCCCCGCCCGCACGGTCCGCGCCCGCACAGTCCGCGCCCGCGACGACCGAGCCGGAGCCGGCTGCCAGCGCCCCGGAGACGCCTGCCAGCGCTGCGCCGAGCGCACAATCGTCCGCCGCGCCGGCGCCCTCCACCGCGCCGGTTGCATCCCGCGCGAATCCGGCCAGATCCTCGCCGGTGCCGCATGCCTCCCGTCCCACGCATACCCCGGCGCCCGCGCCCCACCACGCCGCCAAGCCCGCTTCCAGTGGTACGGGTATAGTGACCAACATGGATTGGAACTAGACTCCCATGGCCCAGTTGAACCGCCTTCTTCCCGTACTTCGCCTCTCCGGCACGTTTAGTGGGCGCATGACATGACCCTCGCATTCCGCCGCCCGCGACCGGCTGGACGGTCACTGCCATGGCGTGCTCGCTCCGCGCCGGCTTCCAGAGAAACCAGATCGCGACGGTCGCCGCGGCTCCGACACCCGCGCCGATGAAACCGATGGTCGCGAGCTTGGCGTCGTTGTCCCTGTCGCCGAGCGCGCTTCCGAGATCATGGCAGCTCGCCTGCGCACCCGGCGACGGATTGCTGCACGCGCTGGGGTCGCCCGGCGTGCCGCTCTCCGCGGCGGCCACGACGCAGGCCTGCCCGACGCAGCTCACCACGCAGTGCGCCGCATCCGGATTCGTACAGTCGCTCGCCTTGCTGCAGCCCCCCGTTCCGCCGCTCCCGCCCCGCGAGCCCGAACACGTCCTCGTCGACGCACAATCGCTTCCGCTCGATCCGCACCCCACCTGCACCGTCGCGACAAGCGCGAGGGCGGAGGCGAGCGTGGTGGTGCGGAGGAGGGACATGGTGGAAGTCTATTCGGGAGGGTCGGGGTTGCTTGGAGTCTGGAGTTGCGGTGCTGGCTACTGCACGTGCAGCGTGGTGAGGGCCACGCCGTCGATGCCGTCGTTGCTGCCGGCCTTGCCGCCGGTGCCCGCGGCGCCCCTGGCGCCGAAGGTGAGGCTCGCGCTGCTGTCGAGGGTGGGAGCGGCTGCGCCCTTCCAGAGCACAGCCACGCTGATGCCGCCCGCGCCGCCGCCGCCCGCGCCGCCGGCTCCGCCCTTGCCGCCAGCTCCGCCTGGACACGCACCCGACGCCTGGATGCCACCGAACCCGGTGGTGGCCTGTCCAGCCTGGCCCGCCGCTCCGTTGCCGCCGTCACCTGCGTCGGAGCTGGTCAGCTCGCTGCCCGCGTCGACGGTCAGCGTCGAGTCCAGGACGATCAACGCGACCGACGCGCCGCCGCCTCTG
>Ga0114931_10001559_pt1 | contig 29289 bp, 24 predicted proteins | sample 2SBtaG_FD_89579 | JGI IMG/M metagenome (GOLD analysis project Ga0114931, IMG submission 89579) | Deep subsurface microbial communities from Kolumbo volcano to uncover new lineages of life (NeLLi) - 2SBTROV14_V59a metaG | ecosystem: Environmental > Aquatic > Marine > Volcanic | place: Kolumbo... | reverse complement strand
TGGGGTTGGGTATTTGATGATCCGACTCCCGTCAATACAAGGGTGATGGCAACGGGCAGACAAGCTCCGCATTGGACGCGGCCAATTTTTGGTGCAATAGCCGGGCTGGCAGGATTATCCACGCTGTAGGCCGATCCAATGGACGAATTATATTTATCACAAAATCAAAGCGTTAAAATGATCGCGGGTATGTCCGGCCGGGAAACTACCCGGTGACTTTGCCGGCAAGGTTTGGCCTTGGCTTTTCGCCGGCAATCCATGGATAATACCATTAGCTTAGCACCAGCCTAATCCAAGATAAAAGACAGGGGAATTATGCCGATTTCGGTCGTGCAAAAATGGTTTTCATTCAGTCGCAGGAAAAAAGTCGATTTTTCCAACCGGCGGTTACGCGCCATACCCAAAGAACTTATCAAACAGAACGGATTGGAAGAACTGACGCTGCAAGGCAATGAGCTTAACTATCTTTCAGAAAACATCTGTCACCTAAAAGAATTATTTCGGCTTGATCTCAGCTACAACCAATTGCAAAACCTACCCGATGGTATCAGGGAATTTTCACGGCTCACCTACTTGAACCTTGCCGGCAATCAATTTTCCCAGTTGCCCCAGTGCCTGTATCAACTGGAAACTCTCGACACCTTACTGCTGCACGACAATCAACTGGCGTTTCTTCACCGCCGAATCAATAAGCTGAACGCGTTACGTGAATTGGATTTACGCAAAAATTGTCTTCGTAAGCTGCCGTACACCTTTGGTCAACTCGTTGACCTGCGGATTTTGTATTTAAACAACAATTTGTTTGAAAAGATTCCAGCGGGCGTTAAAAGGTTGACACACCTGGAAAAGCTTCATCTCAACAACAACCGCTTGGTCTGCGTGGATAAGAATATTCGCTGCAACAAACATCTTCAGGAACTGGATCTGCGCAACAACCGCATCGAAACGCTACCGGACAGCATAGGCGAACTGTCCGAACTGCGCCGGCTTTACTTGAGTAATAACCGATTGCGGTCGCTTCCAGACAGCATAGGCAAGCTGCATCAGCTTTGGGAATTGCACCTGCAAGGCAATCCATTAAGCCACTTGCCCGACAGCATTGCAGAGTTACCGAACCTGCAGGAATTGCATTTCTACGGCACGCCTGATCTTTCACACTCCACAGGATTTGAAAAACTAAGACATTCGCGTGATATCGTCATCGTCGACCACAGCCTCCCCGCGGGCACGGTAGGTAGACCGGCGAAGAAACGTGCCGGCACTGTATTACGATTACGGTCATTATCCACCCATGCCACGGTGCCCCTAACCAATAAACCGGTTGTCGGCGTTGACACGGCTCACACAAAATTTGAGCGGGGTTCGCAAACGCTCATACACGTTACGGACGCCGTGGAGCAAATCGAGGAATTACCATTTTCGTTTGCCGAGAAGCTTGGTGAAGGCGGTATAGGGCAAGTCTATCGCGCCATACATAAAAGTTTAAATATTGAAGTCGCGGTAAAAATAGTTGAAGCGTCCGTCTTGCATCGCCACAACGGCCTTCGGCAACGCGTGTTACGCGAAGCTCAGGTAGCGGCCAAATTAATCATCCCAACATCGTCAGGGTGATGGATTTATGCGAACACAATAATAAAATCTATATTGTCATGGAATACCTCAACGGCGGTACCCTCAAATCGAATTATGGCGGTGGCAGCGCCACGTTAAGCTCCGCTTTTGACTACACCATGCAATGTTGCGCGGGGCTGCAAGAGTTGCACCAGCGCGGCTATGTTCATCGCGATATTAAACCGGAAAATATCCTGTTTGATGCCGGTCATCGCATTAAACTGGCGGATTTCGGCATCATTAAAGATCCGACCTCAAGTTTAACCGAAACCAATATGCTGATGGGCACGCTAAGCTATATGGCCCCTGAACAATTTTATAATGCAAAAAAAGTTTGCCCGGCTAGTGATGTATTCAGCCTGGGACTTTGTATGTACTTTATGTTGACGGGTGCTGACGCCTTTCAAGCCCGTGAATTCGCCCAGAATATTCATGATATTTATCATAAGCCCACCCCCCATATCAGGGATACAAGGCCGGATATACCTGAAAAGATCGACAATCTGATCGCCAGGGCAACCAGTAAGGAGATTCCAAACCGGTTCACCGATGGCCGCGCGTTCGCCGATGCCATTCAGTTGGCTATGCGGGATTAAGGGGTGAGTTGGCGGTCGCACCAACCATCCGTTCAACCACCAACCCTGTCAACACCTTTTATTTAACTCGCCACAGGGTTCCGCTGGCACCTGAACCGCTGTGTAGCTGTTCCACCGTATTGACCAAACACAAAGGCCGCGCATGGGCTGTATCATCCGGTTAGCGGCTTTGATCGATCGCCTGTTCCCGGCGCTTTAGTTCCACCTCGCTGGTTTTGTAACTGACATAGTACTTGTAAATATTGGCAACATACTGCGTTGTCTCGTTGCCGATTTTTTTCTTCGCCAAATATTCGACATTATTAAACCATTTATCCGGATCAAGATTTCCTGCTGCGGCTTGCTTTCGCAAACGTCGGATTTTTGCCGGACCGGCGTTGTATGCCGCGGCGGTAAACGCAAATTGATCCAAAGGCTCCAGTGCGCCGTCACTAAAATAGCGATCCCTTAGAAAGGCCAAATATTTGGTGCCGGCGTGGATATTGTTCTCGACATTGGATTTAATATGCTTGATTGCAATAGGTTCACCTGCCGCCGTACTCGGTTTAATTTGCATTATACCGACGGCGCCGGCATGACTCCTGGCGTTCTGGTTCAACTTCGATTCCTGAAACGCAAGCGCTGCGATAAATTGCCAGTCAAATTCGTATTGGGCGGCGTACTTTTTGAACAAATCATGATATTTCGCCAATTGCTGCTTGCGCTTTTCCGTAAGTGGATTGACCACCCACTTGGTGTCCTCATAATAGCGTTTAAGAAGAATATTTCCCAACAGGGTACCTTGCTGGTGCTTGCGGGCGAATTGATTCAGTAGTGCCAATAACCGGGGGTTATCTTTTCGAACCGCCCAGGCGATTTTACCGTCCCGATTAATAACAGCGGTTTTCTGCAAGACTATGCCGGGAAGCGCCGAAGACCACAACTGCGCAATATGGCTGTCCGCGATGGTATAGTCATATATACCGGCACTAACCATTTGCAGTAGATCCTCCGTCACCAAATGGGTGCCGGCAATGATGACATGAATCGAAGCCCTGTGTTGCGAATTTAGCCGCTCATTAAGTTGATCGAGATGCCGAACATAGCTGCTTCCTTTGGTCACGATGACCGACCTGCCGGACAGGTCTTCCGCCGTGGGTACGGCTTCCGCGTCCTTGGATTTAACCACAATCTCATCAACGTTGGTAATATAGGGCAGGCTGAATGCAAGCTTCGCCCGGCGCCCCGGCGTCACTGTCAATCCGGCGGCCGCGATATCACCTTTACCCTCTATCAATCCCTGCACAAGCTTTGAAAAGGGTACCGTCAGAAAAATAATATGAACTTTTAATGTGCCGGCACGAGCTTTTTTATTGACATGGGCTTCGAGCTTTTTCATTAATTCATACTCAAATCCTTTTTCCACGCCACCGATGCTGAAATAATTGGTTTGGTTATAGCTGACAAGCACGCGAATGATACGCCGTTCAAGCATGGCCGGAAGATCATCCGTGCTGACTTGCAGGGATTTGGTCAGTTCATCGCCGTCATCAAGCGAGCTTTCTTGACTGGTGGGTTGAGGTGAATCGCAGGACTGTAGAACAACCGTACAAAAAAGACATAGACCTAATAGATTAAGGTTGCAGCGATGTTTGGCCAGCAATGCACGAACCATGGTCGTTTCCTTAACTGATGACCAGGTACATCCTCAACCTGGTATAGCGGAATGTCCGTCGGATAGAACGGACAATAGTATACTATGCACGCTTTTGCGGCAAGGTAACGTCATCCTGAGACGGCACACACCGCGGCATGGAAGAAAACCTTGGTTTGAGCCCTCCCGCCTCATTCGATAGCCGTGGTCTCACGCGGTACCTGCTGTTATAATCAATCGTACTGTATTCGATTATGATAATAATATGATCACCTATATGCGTTTCGACCAAACACCCTCTGTGGACGACATCTATCGCATCATTGATGAACAAGTCTATTGGAATGGGTATCGGGTTCCCCAATGTCTGGCAGGCCGTTTTTCGCCTATCAATGCTTACTACTTTCATGATCATGTTCATGTTTTTTTTCAAGATCATTTAATTGAGGATGCCGATCCCGGCTCATTCAGGGTCATTAACGACTGTTACGCCAGCGATTCACATGGTGTCTTTCATTTGATGCATGTCATTGAAGGCGCAGACCCGGACTCTTTCATGATCTTAAGCGAGAAGTTCACGAAAGATAGCGATCAGGTTTTTTTTGAAGGTCGACTTGTTCAGCAATGCGACCCGGCAAGCGTCGAAATAATCGGATCAAACTTCGCTCGAGATAAAAACGCCGTCTACTATCTAACCGAACCCATGCCAACATTCAATCGCGATACTTTTTATGTATTGGACGGCGACTTCGGCAGCGATGGAAAACACGTTTGCTACGGTAGTCGATGGCTGCCTACGGCAGATCCCGGGCATTTTATAGTGCTTAATCCATCGGCGTTTACGCCTTACGGCAAGGATCATGACAGTGTTTATTTCGGCTCGGACAGGCTTGCCGACGTCAACCCCCGGTATTTTACCGTCATCGATGACTACCATGGGACCGACGGCGTATATGTCTATTATGGCTACCGTTTAATAGCCGGGGCGACGGCGGACAATTTCCAAAATCTCAATCTCAACTATGACAAAGATATATCCAGCGTCTTTTACCGGCACCAGTCCTTTGCGGCGCACCCACAAAGCTTTCAGGTGCTCAGCAACGCAATCGGTATGGACCGCGACAACGTTTATTACGGCGCCCGTATCATTGAAAACGCGGACCCGACCAGCTTCGAAGTCATCGATCACTTTTGGAGTAAAGACCGCCACCACGTCTATCTCAAGGATACCATGGACAAACGCCTGGATGTAAACCGTTTTGCGCTGTTGGGAGGCGGTTACGCGGGCGACGATGAGCATGTGCTTTTCGAAGGCGAAGATTTGGCGTGCGATGCGGCAACGTTTCGACAGTTGAGTGACGGCTGGTCCCGTGACGATCATAACCTATTTTACTTGGGCCAACGGCTTAAGGACGGTGACCCTGCCAGTTTCGAAAAACTAAACAGTACATTTTATAGAGATAAGCAACAGGTTTACCGCTGCGAACATCAATGGGATTTGGTGGAAATTGTGCCGCAAGCCGATGCCGCTACTTATCAGATACTTTCCGAACACCACAGCCGGGATGCTTTGCGCGTCTATTATGATGGGAAAATCATCATCGACGCCGATCCATCCCGGTTCGAAATATTAAGTTATCCATTGGGCAAAGATGACAAAGACTATTATTTCGGCAGCCGGCCTATGCATGCTGATGTGGCAACGTTTAGATCCATCGCACAGACATGGTCAACGGATATTCACGGTGTTTTTTACTTGGGCGAACGCCTGCCCGGCAGCGATGGCGATTCATTCGAGATATTAACCCACGATTACTGCATCGATAAAATCCAGGTGTATTACCGGGGCAAAATTGTTACCGAAGCGGTGCCAACGGGATTTGAAGTACTTAACCTTTTTTTTGCCAAGGACACATGCCGTGTCTATCATCATGGCCAATCGCTGGAGCTCGACCCGGCGATGTTAACGGTTGTTAATGTCAGCTATGCCATGGACAACACAGCGGTCTATTTTTTGGGACACCGCCTGCCCATGAAGGCGGAGGAATTCCAGGTCCTGGCCGGCGAGAATCTGTGCCGGGACAATGATACGGTCTATCACCGTGAACGTCCTATACCCGGCGCCGATCCGGACACTTTCAAGCAAGTAAACTACGGCACCTGCCAGGACCGGAATTTTATTTATGAAATGTCCCAAGGGCAATGGCATCCGCGCACCCCCAGGGACGACGGGTTGGTTAATCGCGGATAACAGCTGTGCGATCGTCATGGTGATTACTCATGGGAGGGATTCCCATGCCACCATACCCATCCGGGTGGTCCGGGCGGAAAGTTCCGTATGAAAAATGTCACCGCCCCATGGGGTGGCACTGACAAATGTAAATCGGCCGTCGCCTATCTCAACCAGCGCACCAAGTTCATAGACGTGTGACCACCTATCATCTCGACCAAACGAAACCCTGTGCCGCTCCTCGAACCCGCTTTTTTGATTCGAGGGTTCAAATCCTTTCTAACATGAGATGGATGGGGTGGGGGCAGTACCTTGGGATGCAATAGATCAACTGGCGGAGAGAGAGGGATTTCGTCCTTTGATTCGCTAACGGCACATCCCTGTGCCGCTCCTCGAACCCGCTTTTTTGATTCGCGGGTTCAAATCCTTTCTAACATGAGATGGATGGGGTGGGAGTACCTTGGGATGCAATAGATCAACTGGCGGAGAGAGAGGGATTCGAACCCTCGATGGGGTTTAATCCCCATACTCCCTTAGCAGGGGAGCGCCTTCAGCCTCTCGGCCATCTCTCCAGGAAGGATGAAAGGATACCTTCGGATAGGCCATAGGTAAAGACCTAATTGCGGCACTTCAGTTGCTTGCTTGCTGCTTTTCATCATCCGAATCATCCGATCCTTCATCTTTCTCGTCAGTGGTGTCTTTACCTTCCTTCTCCTTCTGGATACGCTGGTAAATCTCTTCCCGATGAACAGATACTTCCTTTGGTGCGTTCACCCCTATCCTTACTTGATTACCCTTGACGCCCAATACCGTCACGGTGACATCATCACCGATTATGAGCGACTCACCTACTCTACGGGTCAAGATTAGCATGTATATTCTCCTTGACTATCTCAGTTTTAATCCCAGCACGTTTTTTATGTATATATACTGCTGATAATATCGACAAATACCATGAGATCTATAGAAAAGGGTTCACCACTCAACTTGAACACCGCTCCTGTGACTCCATTTTCATAAATCATATTTATGCAGTAAATAAGTAATATTATGCCAATTGTGTATTTTTTTCCAACCCAAACGCCGTGTGCAGCGCTCGAACAGCCAATTCAAGGTATTTTTCATCCACAACCACCGATATTTTGATCTCAGACGTGGCTATCATACGTATATTGATACCCTCGGCAGCCAGGGTACCAAACATGGTGGATGCGATTCCGGCATGGGAACGCATCCCAACACCGACAACCGAAACTTTCACTATTTTGGGGTCACCATTGACATCACGTGCCCCTAATTCATCGGCACACTGCTGCAAAATATTCATCACTTTGTCGTAATCGTCACGGTGTACCGTAAACGTCAAATCAGTGGTACCGTCAGCGCCCACATTCTGAATAATCATATCGACTTCAATATTCGCTTCGGCCACCGGACCCAATATCCGGTAAGCCACTCCGGGATGATCGGGCACACCCACAATGGTTATTTTAGCTTCATCGCGGTTGGAAACCACGCCTGAAATCAGCGCTTGCTCCATAACATTGTCCTCACTGGCGATCAGGGTGCCGGGATTGTGTGGCTCAAATGATGACAAGACCCTGATCGGTACATTGTATTTACTGGCAAATTCGACTGATCGAATCTGCAACACTTTCGCCCCCAGGCTGGCCATCTCAAGCATTTCTTCATAGGTCAAAGCATTAAGCCTGCGAGCTTCGGGAACCAATCGGGGATCGGTGGTATAAACCCCATCCACATCGGTGTAAATCTGGCACTCGTCCGCTTTTAAGGCCGCTGCCAGAGCAACTGCCGTGGTATCGGATCCGCCGCGACCCAAGGTGGTGATATTGCCGGACTCATCGCAGCCTTGGAAACCCGCAACCACCACAACCCGCCCCGCCTCCAAATCGGCCTGTATGCTGTCAGCGTCGATGGTAGCTATTCGGGCTTTGTTGTGAGCACTATCAGTTAATATGCGGACCTGGGAACCGGTATAGGACTTGGCATCACGCCCGGCTTCCTTGATGGCAATACACATAAGTGCGATGGTGACTTGTTCACCGGAAGATAATAAAACATCCAATTCACGGGCGTCAGGGAATTTGGATAGTTCCTGCGCTAGACGTGTCAACCGGTCCGTCTCGCCACTCATGGCGGATACTACAACAACGACTTGGTTACCCTGGTCCTGGCTGTGAAGCACATTTTCAATCACCTTCTGAATCCGTTCCGTGGAACCGACCGATGTCCCTCCATACTTCCGCACTATCAATGCCATGAAACCTTCACCGAAAAAGCGCCAATTTAACCACTATTTGATAACTAAGCGCAAAACATTTTCGCTGAATTACAAATACGTACCACCATAGGCCAAATATACACCAAAGAACACTGAAAAAAATGTTCAAATAAAACACGAATTATGCTTTTAGCCGGGATTCGATCCATTTCGGAACAAAATCCAGTGCTGAGGGCAGCTGATCGGGTAAATTTCCACCTGCCTGAGCGAAATCCGGCCTGCCGCCGCCCTTGCCACCGACCTTCTCGGCCACAGCCTTAATTAGATCGCCGGCCTTTAAACGGCCCACCAGGTCTTTGGTAACCCCGGCAACCAGCTTAACCTTACCGTCTTCAACGCCACCCAAAACAACCGCTCCACTGCCAATACGGTCTTTGATACGGTCGACAGTTTCACGCAACGTATTCGAATCGGTACCGTCCATTTGCGCGATAACCAGTTGAATACCTGCAACTTCCTGAATGCGCTCCAGCATATCGCCGCCCTGGGAAGTAGCCAGTTTCGCCTTGAGTTTTTGCAGGTCTTTTTCCAAAGCTTTGGCTTTTTCAACCGCCTGCTGAAGCCGTTTACCTACCTGCTCCGGGGCGGTTTTAAGAATCGCCGCCATGGCTTTTATATCGTTTTCCAGATTTTCCGCCCACAAAACCGCTTTTGCCCCGGTAACGGCTTCAATTCGGCGCACCCCCGCCGATGTACCGCCCTCTGAAAGGATTTTGAAAAAGCCGATGTCACCGGCCCGCTCCACATGGGTTCCGCCGCATAACTCCGTGGAAAAATCGCCGACGCGAAGAACCCTGACCTCATCACCGTATTTTTCACCGAACAAAGCCATGGCGCCGGTGTTGATCGCCTGCTGGTAGGCCATATGGTGTACTTCAACCAGGGTATTGGCCCGAATTTGTTCGTTGACCATTTGCTCGACACCGTAAATTTCCTCTTTCGTCACAGGGGAATTATGGGAAAGTCAAACCGCAAATGGTCTGCATCCACCAGCGAGCCTTTTTGCTGAACGTGATCACCCAAAACCTTACGCAGGGCCGCATGCATGAGATGGGTAGCTGTGTGATTTCGGGCGGTATCAGCCCGTTTGTCAGGGTGAATTTCACACCGTACCGTGTCACCCACCGACAGCCGGCCGTGACTGAGTTGCCCCATATGGGAGTGGTATTTCCGGGTGGCACTGACTTTAAACACTGCTTCTTTGCTGACCAGCACACCACTGTCACCGACTTGCCCGCCGGATTCCGCATAAAAAGGGGTACGGTCCAAAAACACAATGCCTTCCTCACCGGCAGCAAGTTCCCGCACACTGAGTTTTTCCTTGTATAGGGCAACCACCTTGGCTTCGTCACGCTGCTTTTCATAGCCGCTGAAGACCGTGCTGACATTGGAAGGCAATACCACGTCAAATCCCTCATGGCCTTCACTGTGTTTTATTTTGGCCGCCTCAAATCCCGGCCAATCGATGGTATAACCTTTACGCCGCGCGTAATCGGCGGTCAGATCTTCGGGAAAGCCATAGGTGGCGTACAAATCAAACACCAGATCGCCGGGGATTTCCTTGCCGGTAACCGTGCGGATTTTTTCTTCCAGCTTTTTCATACCGGTTTCCAAGGTCTCGGCAAACTTCTCCTCTTCAGCCAGCAATACCTTGGTGATGTTGTGCTTAGCATTGACCAGTTCCGGGTAAGCCGCGCCCATTTGTTCGCACAACGGCTCAACCATACGATGGAAAAATGCTTTCCGTACGCCTAATTCATATCCGTGACGAATGGCACGACGGATAATCCGCCGTAATACATACCCGTGTTTGGTATTGGCGGGTACGACACCGTCGACAATCAAAAAAGCACAGGATCGAATATGGTCGGCTATTACCCGCAGTTCATTGCCTTGCACGTGCTTGGTACCGGTAATTTGCGCCGCCGCCTTGATTAATTGCTGAAACAGGTCAATGCCGTAGTTACTGTGAACCCCTTGCATCACAGCCGCCAGCCGCTCCAAACCCATGCCGGTGTCCACGGAAGGATGGGGAAGCTCGGACATTGCGCCGTCGGCGCTACGGTTGTATTGCATAAACACCAAGTTCCAGATTTCCACGTAACGGTCGCCGTCTTCATCCGACGATCCCGGTGGACCACCCGGCACCGATGAACCGTGATCGTAAAAAATTTCCGAGCATGGACCACAGGGACCGGTTTCCCCCATGGACCAAAAATTGTCGGAGGTCGCAATACGGGTAAATCGTTGCTTGGAAACCTTGATGTCCTTCAGCCAAATATCAGCGGCTTCTTGGTCCTTGTCATAGACGGTGACCCAAAGTTTGTCCTGGTCGATGGCGCAGACATCGGTCAAAAACCGCCACGCATACTGGATGGCTTCTTTTTTGAAATAATCGCCGAAACTGAAGTTTCCCAGCATTTCAAAAAACGTATGATGCCGGGCGGTATAACCGACGTTATCCAAATCATTGTGCTTACCGCCGGCTCGTACACACCGTTGGCTGCTTGCCGCTCGCTTATAAGGACGCGGCTCCATACCCAGAAAAGTGTCCTTAAACTGCACCATACCGGCATTGGTAAACAACAGGGAATCGTCATCAGGCACCAACGAACTGCTGGCAACGATTTCATGCTGCCGGTCACGAAAAAAATCTAAAAACGCTGAGCGTAGCGCGTTACTGCTTTTTATTTCCATGGTTAATCTAAAACACTTTCGATTTGATCTTCGGTGTATCCCCGTTGCTGAAGGTACCGCCAGCGACGTATATGTTCCTTGCCGCCTTTGACCACGTCCGTGGCAAATCGTTTATTTACCAGACTGCGAATTTGCGTATACCAGCACGCGCCATTAACGGCTACCTTTCCAAGGTCTGGAGCGCGGCAATCGCACCTTGAGCGGCTTCCCGGAGGGCGAGATGAATTTTTTTAAGGCAACCATCAAGTCTATCTCGTCTAAATGTGCGTTTTATATGAGACACTACACCAGGTAGCGTACCGCCGCGGCCATGGCGGCGGTACCGGCATCAGGCTTCGGCTTCGAGCGGCTTTTCTTCTTCGTTAACATCCTTTTTCAGCAATAACTGATCACGTATTTGCCGCTCGATGTCCTCGGCGATATCGGGATTTTCCTTTAGAAAATTGCGCGCATTGTCCTTGCCTTGCCCGACCCGGTCGCCGTGGTAGCTGTACCAGGCACCGGCTTTTTCCACGATACCCTGCTTAACGCCGATATCGATAATCTCGCCTTCATGCGATATGCCTTCGCCGTAAAGCAAGTCGAACTCGGTAATACGAAAAGGCGGGGCAACCTTGTTTTTAACGATTTTTACTCGGGTTTCGTTGCCGATAACCTCGTCACCTTTCTTAATGGATCCAATACGGCGAATATCCAAACGAACCGATGCATAAAATTTCAAGGCATTACCACCGGTCGTCGTCTCCGAACTGCCGAACATCACCCCGATTTTCATACGAATCTGGTTGATAAAAATAACCAGGCAGTTGGAACGTTTGATATTGGCGGTCAGTTTGCGCAAGGCCTGCGACATCAAACGAGCCTGCAACCCCATGTGGGAGTCACCCATTTCACCTTCAATTTCCGCCTTGGGTGTCAAGGCCGCCACGGAATCGACCACCACCACATCAACGGCGCCTGAACGCACCAGCATATCGGTGATTTCCAGGGCTTGTTCGCCGGTATCGGGCTGGGATACCAATAACTCATCCACATTCACTCCCAGGCGTTCGGCATATTGGGGATCCAATGCGTGTTCGGCATCCACAAACGCCGCGGTTCCCCCCACTTTTTGTGCTTCGGCGACGACCTGCAGGGTTAGCGTTGTTTTTCCGGACGATTCCGGCCCATAGATTTCCACCACCCGGCCGCGGGGCAATCCACCAATTCCCAGCGCAATATCCAAACCCAACGAACCCGTCGATACCGTTTCAACCTGCACGGCGCTGCTGTCACCCATGCGCATAATAGCCCCTTTGCCAAATTGCTTTTCAATTTGGCCAAGCGCCATTTTTAACGCTTTTTGTTTATTCTCTTCCATCGCACGCCTCCGTCAGTCGTCACCATCGTGTTAAACGCGGTATTATCCCATAATCCACCGACACGAAACTACGTTTTTTGTATGCCAAGATCCCAGTGGCGGGTAATTTCATAATGAAATCCACCTTGGCGAGCAATGGATTCCACCAGGCTGAATCCGTTTACACACCAAACCGGCATGGGCGTTGAGTCCATCATTCGCGGTTTTGCACACTTGCGCACCAGGGTTATGTGAGGGGTAAAACGCCGAGTTTCCACAGCAATACCGCATGTTGCCAGTGCGTTGCCTAATTTGTCCACCAAATTGACCAGCTCCGGCGGGGTGCTTTCGCTGCATAACCACAGCATCGATGAACGCTTTACAAACCGGAAGTGATCAAACAGTATACTAAACCCATTCACCTGAATGGCCGTGGCCGCCGCCAGCATACAGTCCCGTTCACTGTCACTCATATTACCCAAAAAATGAAGGGTTAAATGTCGCTTTGACGCTGGCACCCAACGCCCGCTTGGTTGCATGTTCCGCAATTGGCGCTCAATGACGGCGGACAAAGCCGGGTCGGGCCAAAGGGCAAAAAACATTCGCCTGCCCGAATGGGTCATAATTTAGCCAATAACCCCTGCAAAGCCTTGCCGATGGACGCCAAACGCACCGCCTGCCGATCACCGGAAAACAGCTTGCGCTCAACAACCGCGCCATGGCCGGGACAATGCCAACCGATATAGACAGTTCCCACGGGCTTTGCCTCACTGCCTCCGCCGGGGCCGGCTATACCACTGACGGCCACCGCCACATCGGCTGAGGCGTGCTGCAGGGCACCGTCCAGCATACAAGCAACCGTTTCCGCGCTGACCGCACCGTGTTGGGCAAGCACCTCCCCGGGTACATTGAGCAGGCGCTGTTTGGATTCATTACTGTAGGTCACCCAACCACGATCGAACCATTGGGAGCTGCCCGCGACTGCGGTAACAAAATATGCGATCCCTCCTCCAGTACACGATTCCGCAGTAACCAGACGGTGGCGACCGGCCAACAAGCGCTCCCCTACTTGCCGCGCCAACGAATCAATTTGCATAATACGTCTCCGAAATGAATGCCAGGATGGATCATGCCGATTTGGCTGAGTTATTTAAAAACCCTACCGTTGTATCTCCTGCCCCATGGGTTGTTTGCCAAGGGCATGTACCGGCTAAGCCAATGCCGCATTCCGTGGATTAAAAATACCATGATTCGCCTATTTATTCGTTTCTACAAGGTAAACATGGAACATGCCCAAATCCGCGAGGCGGATCAATTTGAGCATTTCAACGGGTTTTTCACCCGCGCGGTGCGGCGTGGCTCTCGACCGCTGGACAATGCGGTCAATGCCGTCGTGTCACCGGTGGACGCAACCGTCAGCGAATTCGGCACCATTGACGGTGCGCGATTGCTGCAGGTAAAAGGAAAAAGTTATTCGCTGCGGTCCTTGCTGGCAGGCAGGGGCTGGGAAAATTTCCAGAACGGCACTTACTTGACCCTGTATTTGGCCCCGGCGGACTATCACCGCGTACACATGCCGCTGGCAGGCAAGCTGGTGGAAGCCAACTATATCCCGGGACGACTCTTTCCGGTAAACAGCAGTAGCGTACGTGTCGTTAATCAGCTGTTCTGCCGTAACGAACGCTTGTGCTGCCGATTCGATACCGCTGCCGGCGATTTGCTGATGTTGCTGGTGGGAGCGTTTTTTGTAGGCGGTATCGAAAGTGTATGGCATGGCGCTGTTAATCCAAGCCACCATGGGTTGGCGAGGTCCCTGCCGGGTCATCCGGACCGTTTGGATAAAGGCGCTGAAATGGGGCGTTTTAAAATGGGGTCAACGGTTATCCTGCTATTCCAACCCGGCATGGTCGAGTGGCAGGGTATCCGCGCCGGCCAAGCCGTCAAAATGGGCCAGGCAGTGGGCCACTTGATGGCAAAATAATCACCCAAATACCGGTTCTTTAAATCCCAAGCTTGCCCTGGATATACGAAGATACCTTTTCTGAAATGGAGTTCATACTGACCTGGCATAACAAAACGGTGATATTATCGTTACCCCCCCCTTGTTTTGCCGCGTCCACCAACTGCTCCGCCCGTTGCTGCAGGTCACCTTCACCTGCGGTGAGAATTTCGCGGATTTGGCTGTCTTCGACCATGTCGGTAAGGCCGTCTGAGCACATCAAAAATATATCCTCGTCCTTCACACGCCCGTAAATCAAATCGACATCCAACTCCTCGGCACCGCCGACAGCTCTATAAATGGTATTTTTTAACCAGTGGCTTTCGGCATCCTCGGGCTTGATCAGGCCTAAATCGATCTGTTCCTGAATATAGGAGTGATCTTTGGTGAGTTGCTCAAGCTCTCCATCCCGGATCAAATAGGTTCGGCTGTCCCCCACATGCCCGATAAAGTACTGATTGCCCGCAAAGGTAATTAGCTCCGCGGTACAACCCATACCCTGGGTTTCCGGATTACTCTGCATATGCTCACGCAATTTTCGATTGCCGTTCTGGAAGCTGCGGGTGATAAGCATGCGAAAATCCTTATTCCAGCCGGAATAGGATTCAAATTCTTCTGCACAATTGGACACGAACATATCGCTGGCGATTTCACCGGCCGCGGCCCCGCCAACACCGTCGGCCACCACGTACAGGCAAAGATCCTCGCGAATCAGGAACGCGTCCTCGTTGTTGGTGCGAACGCAGCCAACATCTGTCATGCCCCAGCTAATGACATCCATGCCGGCTCCGGGCCTCATCTTGGTTTATAATCAATAAAACCTTATTCATCATTATATTGTGTCAGACTTTCAATGGACTCTGACGTCAGTCAACGTGGGTCAGCCTACCCACCCGTTTACCGCACAGCTTGACAGTTGCGCAGATCATCATTAGAGTTTGAATCCTTCAAACGATTGAAGCGTAACTATAAATGCTCCGGCAGCGACGAGTTCATTATAACAGAATTAATTTATCTTTCAGGAAATAAAGCGTTTTAATTAACCAATATCGATATAATAAAAGGAATGAGCCCCAGAAAATCCAACATCGGAGTACCCAGCATCTTGGTGCAGATAGTTCATATAGAAGGTCCAAGAAAAGGGGAAATCGACGAGCTTTCAGACGACAAGATCACCATTGGCCGTGATCCGGAGTCTGCTGTTGTCTTTCCCAGAGATCTCCGTATCGTATCCCGACATCACGCGGAAATTCACCGCGAGGGTAACCGCTACCATATGGTTAACAAAAGCCCCAACGGTAGCTTTGTAAACGGGAAATTAGTGGAGGAGGCCTACCTCAAGCAGGGCGATGTGCTGACCTTTTCCAAAGGCGGACCGAAAGTCAGTTTTTTGACCAGCTCCAAATCCCTGCCATCGGAGCATAAAAAACGACCCAACCCCCCGACCGGGGGTGGCAGTCCCCCTCGTCCGCCAGCCATATCCCCCGGCCGGACACCACAGCCTCAACCGGGAGAGATCGGCCAGTTTACGGTGCAGTACGGCACGACCATACGCTCATTTAAACAGGCGACCATCCGGCTCGGCCAGGAACGTACAAACAATTTCGTTATTGCCCATCCCCGTGTGTATAATAAACACGCTGAGATTTTCTATGCCCAAGGACAGTATTACTTAAAGGATTTGACGGAAAACCATCAAACGTTGCTCAACGGAAAACCCATTGTCGGCGACAGCCCGCTTCAAGAAAATGATATAATTCAATTCAGCGATGGTGGACCCAAGCTCAAGTATCTCGGAACCGGTCGCTTTGTAGAGGAAGTAGGCAAATAAGCCGGGGCTTATATTACTACCCTTCAGACAAGCGCATTAAAATGCGAAATGAATCACTGACGACATGCAATCAACTTATTCCACAGAGTCAGGACAATTGGAATACATCGGCCGTTACCGAATACTCGAAGTGTTGGGCAAGGGCGCGATGGCCATTGTTTACAAAGCTTACGACCCCAATATCGACCGCTCACTGGCCATCAAGGTCCTGCGCGAAGAGCGCTGTGTAGACACGGAATACCGTGAGCGTTTTCTGCGCGAGGCACGCGCTGCCGGCAATTTATCCCATCCCAATATTGTAACCGTATACGATGTAGGTGAATTTAACGACCGACCGTATATCGTTATGGAAGTGGTGGAAGGTAATCCGCTGGATGTTTTGATGAAGCAGGGTAAACAATTCAGCATGGACGAAATACTGGATATATGCATCCAACTCGCCCAAGCCCTGAACTATGCGCATAAAAACGGTGTCGTTCACCGCGACATTAAACCCAGCAATATTATTTACCATACCGCCACCGACTCGGTAAAAATCACCGACTTCGGTATTGCTCACTTGGAAAGCAATGAAATGACCCAGCAAACCCAAGCCGGCGAAGTCCTGGGTACACCACAATATATGTCGCCGGAACAAGTACTGGGGCAACCGGTGGATGGTCGATCCGACCTGTTTTCGGTCGGTGTGGTTATGTATCAAATGGTCAGCGGGCAAAAACCTTTTACCGGTGACACGATCGCCTCGCTGCTGTTTCAAATTGCCACCGAAGATCCTCAGCCACTGGATAAAGTCTCCCACATTCCCGGCGAACTGCGTTTGGTGATTGAAAAACTGCTGGAAAAACAACCCCACAAACGCTTTCAAAGCGGTGAGGAACTGGCCCGAACATTGACCCGATTGCGTGAAGACGACCAGGAACCCGACGCGGCGCGTATCATACCGCTTCGAGTCAAATGGACGTTTATCATGACTATGCTGGTGGGATCGGTGTTATTGATTGGCTTGTATTTTGTTTACCAAAAACAATACGAGGCCATGAAGAATCAAGCCGTGGACTACGGTGGATCGTTGACCAAGTTTATTGCCAGTGAAGCGGCCCTGCCCTTGCTGGACGACGACCCCGTGGCGATCCAGGTCATTGTCGCTGTCGCCAAACAGCGCAACAATGAAGGTGCCGCACCGCCGAACACCTTGGCGGAAAAACTCAACGCCAAACCGCAACACAAAGGCGATATTAACTATATCACCATCGTTGACCGCAAAAGCATCATACGCGGACACAACAACATGACCAAAGTGGGTAAAACCTACAAGGGATACAACGGTGGTCAAAAGATCTATGACGGCGAAGATATGCAGGTCATCGACCTTACCTTACCGTCCACCGAGCGCGTGTTTGAATTCGGCGTGCCCATTACCTTTAAAAATCACAATGCAAAAATCGAACTGGGTCACGTTTACATCGGCATTTCCCAGGCTTCCCTGCAAAACGTCATCAGCACCACCATCATTATGATGCTTGTCTTAATGGGCAGCACCATCACCGCGGTTATCGTCATCGCCTATGTATTCGGCGCCACACTGGCGCGACCGATACAAATACTACGACGCTCCATGAGTGACATCAGTCATGGACACATGAGTACACGGATTATTCAAAAACGCCAAGATGAATTCGGACAGCTGTTTGCGTCGTTTAATCGCATGGCTGAGTCGTTGCAAAAACAGGAAAGAAAAAGCAACCCGAAACAAAAACACCATGCTACCCATCACCCGGACGACACAACTATTTTTTAACCGGATTTCCCTGACGTCGATCCGTACCACCGGCTTTCTTATGGCGGTGCTTATGCTGTGCGCGTGTCAAACTCAACTGCAGCGCATTACACCGACTGCCTATCAAGGCCACCTAATCCCCAGACAGGTTCTGGCGCATAGTTCGGAATTTGTTATTGTCAAAGCAGGCAGCCGGGACAATTTGACGCAGCTTGCAAAAACTTTTCTGCATAACGCATCCAAGGTGTGGATGATCGCCGAATTCAACCAGATCAAACGCGTCCATCCCGGCCAGGAAGTCATTATTCCGCTACGTTCGTTTAACCCCATGAATATCGACCCACACGGTTATCAAACCGTGCCGATCTTATGCTACCATCGCTTTGGCGGCGCAAAGGACCGGATGTCGGTCAGCGCAAAATCCTTGGACGCTCAAATGCGCTACTTGCGCAATCATGACTTTCATGTCATTCCGCTTGCAGACATGGTGGCGTTCCTGCAAGGTCGAAAACAATTGCCGCGAAAATCCGTGGTAATCACCATTGATGACGGATTTCGGTCTATCTACGATATCGCTTTTCCCATATTTAAAGAGTACGGTTATCCGGTCACTGTTTTCGTGTACACGGATTTTATTGGTGCACCCGCGGCGTTAACATGGAAACAAATTAAACGCATGCGTAACTCCGGCATCGTTGATATCCACTCCCACTCAAAAACCCATGCCAACCTGGGATTGCGAAAATCCGGCGAGCCCGAGCCGGCTTACCGCCGGCGCATACAGCGCGAAGTAGTTGCTCCGCACAGGAAAATCAAATCCCAATTGGGCAAAACACCGACCTTTTTCGCTTATCCTTACGGCGACACCAATGAGGTGGCTATCGGATATCTGGAGGATCTCAACTACCAACTGGGTGTGACCGTGCAACCGGGTGGTAATGCGGCATTCGCCTATCCCTTTATGTTGCACCGCAGTATGATTTACGGTGACCATGACTTAACGGATTTCGCCGCCCGCCTGCAAACGTATCGGAAAATACCGTGATCTCCCTGCGCTGTCTGCTCGTTATGATTTGCCTGGTGACCGGCCCGTGCCTGGCTCAGCAAATGCGCCAAGATGACCCCCGTGAACTCATTGCCGACGGCCTGGCGGGTCGGGGAGAATTGTTCAAAGCCTTAATTCATTGGAAAATTCTTTTAACATTACATCCTCAAAATCACCGCTATAAGACACGCATTGCCCAACTACAGGGACGTATCCGTCAGCGGGTCACTGAGCAATTCAACCTGGCCCGTGCACGATTGGCCGCGGGTAACGAAATCGATACCCGTCGATCATTATTGGACATTCTCGCCATGGATCCGAAAAATCAACGCGCCTTACAGATGTTGCGTCACCTGGAACAACAAAAAATGGCGTCCATCCAACACCAAAACCTGGTACGCCTGCAAAAGCAATACAATATAAAACAAAGCGGTGTAAAAACCGTCAAAAACCTTCACTATTTAAAAGCGGGTATCGAATTGTTCAACAATCACGCCTACCAAGAAGCGGTGGTAACACTGGAAAATTTTATTTATGACAACCCGCATCATAAAAAGGCCAGACAGTACCTTTATCGGGCTCATATGCATACCGCCCGCCATCTTGCCGCACACGATGAACTGCAACAAACCCTGTACCATCTGCAGCGAGCGGAGAAATACCTGGACACCGCGGACCGGATGCCAGGCCTGATTAAACAGATCACCCGCACCAAACGACAACTGGCTGATCAATACTATCATCAGGGTCTGCGTGTTTACCTAAAGGATGCCGATAAGGCCATTGACCTATGGAAAACGTCGCTGGAACTGGATCCCGACAATTTCAACACACGAGCGCGACTGAACAGTGCCATGCAGCGACAACAAAATATCCAACAGATTCGCGCACCGCGTTAAATAGTGAACAAGCACTTCGGCGGTGGGTCCGCGAGCATAGCCCGCATGGTTAAGGCCACCGCACAGGTACAACAAGTTCCTCTCGGCTTGAAACAACGCTAGCGCGGCGCGACTGAATGCGAGCGCTAAAAGTCGAACTGCTCGCCGCCGCCATTTTCACAATGACCCTGCAAACTATCCGGCCCGTCGCCCGCGGCATAAAATGTCAGGGTATCCATATACCGCCGTCCGATAGGTTCATTTTGAATCTCCAGCACAACCGAGTCACCTTCCACCGACACGGCGCCACCGGTTTCGCCGATTCCACCATTGTCGCGAGTGATCCATCGCTTATCAATAAATTTTACCGTACCGGAAATAAGCATGTGTTCCTGGTTCGGTAATTGAGTCGTAAAGTGATCAAATACAATGCTCAAATCAGCATCCGCTTGACTGGTCACGCAACCGAATCGGCAATTGATTTCCAACGGCGCAAAACTTCCGTTCACGACCGCCGTTCCCGATGCGCCGTCAATCTGTTTATCGCTTATCACCGTACCGTTAATGCGCCCTATGACTGCCCTGTCGATGGTGGACAGGATCATTCCGGTGACAAACTTTGCATCCGCCGCTGACAGCAATGGACCGGTACCCGAGCGCAGGGATTCAGGACGTTTTTCATCCGCGCTACAACCCACTAACAAACTGACCAAAATAATCCCGGCATAACGTGCGTCGTACAGCGATAGAGCCGGGACCCAACAGTTGAAATAAAAATACTTAAACATGACATGCCTCCCTCCTCGCGCAGCCGGATCGTGCGAACTGAGGCTTTTTATACACCTTCGTCTACTTGTAAACCTATCCGGCAAGCCTTCCCGTGCGGATAATTTATAAATATAGTTGCAATCCAAGTGATCGCGGTGATAGTGGGCAAAGGCAAAGCCATCGCGACGCCGACAGCGTGACCCCAAATCGATGGTTCATTTATTTCCGCACAGCCCAGCATACCATTTCTGGCGCATGCTTATAAACCGACCGAATGTACCCGGCAAGGATAAACAGCGTCATTGATGTAAAATTAAGCAAAACATCAATTGCGGTGCATCATAAACTTTTTATGGTGCTGTCCGAAATAATTGACTAAGCCGGCCTTTAGGCGCAAGCGTGAAAGGCCACCCAGCCAAGGACGGGGTCATCGAATAGAGGGTGACCCTTTTCAGCAAGGACAACACTATGCCATTGAATCGCCAATACTTCGTCGTTTTAGCCCTCAACTTTCTACTATCCGCCTGTGCGTCGCAGGACAGTGGACAACGCCAGCGAATCCATACCCTGGAAAACAAAATGGATCAAATGATTCACCTCATGGAACGGGAAACCGGGTTTGAATTTCGCGGCGATGCCTTTGTCGCCAAACAAGATCAAAATCCACGGTACGACGACGGTTTGATACTGCAAATCCATATTCTGAATGAAAACAAACCCGGTGAATTTCCCGCCAAACCGGCCATTGCGAGTATCGTGGACAACAGCCCGCACTTCAGCTACGACTCCATCAGGCATTACCGGCCACTCAAGGACTATGTTGGCAAAAAACTCGGCTTTTTATGGACCGGCTACATCTCCATTCCCAAAGACGGCCATTATCTGTTTCTTAACGAAATTCATCACCACGGCGATGCCGACGGCCAAGCCTATCGGTATGCAATCTATTCCAACATGCAAATCGGTGATACGACAATACCCAATAGCGGTCAAACGGTGGGACACAAGGGTGGCAGTTTTTTCAGCGACGCCGATCTACCGTTGCAAAAAGGCCGCTATCCATTTCGGTTGTGGTTGGCGATAGACTGGCGATTGCTGCCGGCTTTCATAGACGGACGGCTTCACCCGGAAAATATTGCCTTAAAAATCAAATACCGTCATGTTGACGACGTCTATGCAACCACCCTCAAAAAAAACGATTTTGTTCATTTGGCCCAATTCAAACCCCAATAGTGGCACCTTTTGCGCGGCACACCGATCACGCCTATAATACCCTGGTCAATATTGTGACGGGCCACGAAAACCCGTTAGGATAAAACCCGACTGAATTAATAAAACCGGCCTCCCGCAAATGGGTAAATCCAAGGGTGGCGGCAAGGGTAATCACGTGGATGCACGACTGTTATGGGCCGCTTTGCAGCTTTTTCCGCACTTCCGGCGATCGAACGATGTATGGCACGCTTTGGAATTCAATGTTCCCATCGATTTATTCGGGCGAGGGTCCATTCGCGATTTCGCCTGGTATTGTGAACCGGATTGCGGAATTCGCGTCGACAATATAGACCAATTGTGCCGTTTCTTGCTTGGTTGTGAATACATGGATGACATGGATCTTTTCAGCGTCTCCGATTGCTGGCAGCATCCGGCCAACTTTGCAAAAATCCGTCAAGGCGACTGCGAGGATTTTGCACTATGGGCCTGGTGCAAGCTGGCGGCACTGGACATGCGTGCCGAATTCGTCACCGGCGTCTGGAACCCGGACGGTGCGCCGGATTTACACGCATGGATTATTTTGCATCCCGACGATCAACCCTATGTTCTGGAAACCGTGGCGGTAAAAAGAGAGCAAATGTTGCTGCCCTTGCAAGATATTAGACATGAATATATTCCGCACTTTTCCGTTGACCATGCGGGTATTCGCCGTGTTTACGCAGGCATTTTGTCGAGCTATTGAATCGATATATACACCGTGCGTACAAACCGGAGGGCGACACTGGTACTAGTGTAACTGGTACTAGTGTAACTGGGGTGCTGACTGCAAATTTACAGGTTTGGGCCTCGCCACGGCATATCCTTGAATAAAATCCACATCGATAGTTTTTAGTTGGCTGACGGTAGCCGTATTTTCAACATTCTCGGCGATCGTTTTGATATGCATAACACGCCCGAGTCGAATAATGGAGTCCACCGTGGCTCGATCCACATCATCTTTAGCCATGGTGCGTATAAACGCGCCGGTGATTTTCAAAAAATCCACGGGTAATTGTTTTAGATAGGAAAATGACGACATACAACTGCCGAAATCATCCAGCGCAATTTGACAACCCGCGGATTTTAGTTTCCGGCAAAACTGTAATGTTTCCACCAGATTGCTGATTGCCGAGACCTCCGCTATTTCAATGCAAATACGATCCGCGTAATGCACTTGCTTAAGAGCGTCGATCAAGTAGCTTTGTATCGACCGGTTACCCAATGACTCACCGGATATATTGATGGATAACAACGCGCCGGGTACACCGATGGATTTACAGACCGATGGATAGTCTTCGATGATTTTCGCCATAACCCATCGATCGATAACGTCCATCACATGGTAACGTTCCGCCGCGACCAGAAAGGATCCCGGTAACACGGTCTTGCCTTCCTCATCCACCATACGCAACAATATTTCAAAGTGGTTTGGTTGCTGCTGTAACATGACGGGAACAATCGGCTGACTGTAAAGCACAAAACGGTTTTCGTCCATTGCGTGTTTCAGCCGGCTAACCCATCCTAATTGTCGCTGCCGCCCCCTATGCATCTGGTCCTGTTCGATGTACACATGGAAACGTCCACGACCTCGTTCCTTGGCACGGTAGCAGGCAATATCCGCGGCGCTGAGCACTTGATTCAGGTCAACACTACGGGCATTGATTTCAACGACCCCAATACTCACACCCAACTCAAAAACGCTGGATTGCCAAACGAAACTGAAATTTTTCACCAAATCCACGATGGTTCTCGCAATTTTTACCGCCCGCCTCAGCGGACAGCGCCTTAACAGAATACCGAATTCATCGCCACCCAATCGAGCCAGCGCATCGGTGTCGCGCATTTTTTCTCGCAGTATTGTCGTCAGTTGCTTAAGCAATTCATCGCCGGCGGAATGCCCGCAGCTATCGTTTACAATTTTGAATTGATCAAGATCCACATACAGAAGCGACTGCTGGCCGGCTTTCTGCCGGCTGTTATTGATGACCTTTACCAATTGATTCTCAAATTCCCTGCGATTCATTAGGCCGGTAAGTGAATCATGGGTGGCATAATAGGAAAGTTTCTTACGCAATTCCCGGGCTTCACCTACATCGCGTATGACAATCACCGTACCGCGTACAATGCCTTGCAAATCAATTTTTGGCGATACCATGATCGCCACCGCCATGGATTGATTGCATCGATTCAGCAAAATCGCATTGGCGGGATATTCCACGCTGCGAGCGGACTCAACGGATTCACGGATCCTATCTTCCAATACCCGCCCACTGGTTTCATCCACTACGGAGACAAATTCCTGCCAAAGCCTGAGCTTAGCTTCCTTAGCGCGGCAGCGAAGAAATTTTTCCGCGCTTTGATTCAAATATTGAATACGTCCTTCGGCATCGGTTTCGATAATCCCTTCAGCGATCGAATACAGCACCAGTTCGATCTGATCTTTTTGGTCCTGCAGAATGGATTCAATGGCTTCTCGCCGCTTTATCTGCTCTGATAGTGACTCATTCACGCGCACCAATTCGGCAGTCCGCTCCTCCACCCGTTGATCAAGTTTGTCTGCCAGCCTGCGCAATTCGCTTTGTGCATGCTTTCTTTCCAAAATTTCATCCATCAGTCGCTCGTTATTTTGCTTCAAGCTGGCATGGGATTCGGTCATTTGCTGCAGCAACTCATTGTTATGTAATCGCAACGCTACTGACTGCATCATGCTTTTATAGGTATTATTCGATGTATACAGTAACACCATGGCATAGAACATCCCGCCAAGACCCAAATAGACATAATGGCCGCCTGTTTCACCGAGTAAAAACACCGAGTACGGTACGACGGATGTCAGTAAAAACGAGGTCAATACCCAACGGTCGGCGATCAGTACACTGGTGCTGCCGGCGGCCATGCCGCCGATAATGGTAGTCAAGAGCAATTGATGAATGACACTGTCCGGCGGGAAAAGATAGATGCCGCCTAATCCCCAAGTTAACCCTGCCATGACAGTGCCGCCTAAATAGAGATTTCGCCAAGCCGTATCGGTGACTTTATCGGCGGACTTTCGATACAATGAATACAGTACATATCGAATGCCGACCACGAGCAAAATGGCTCCATACCACGTGGACAATATTTCCTTGGGTACGTCTGCCCACAATAGAAGCACAACCAACAGGGATATAACCAGGTTGGTGATCTGTCCGACAGGTGCTTGATCGTAAAGCAGATTAACACGATCATGCAGCAGGAATTGATATCTGGGCGCACGGGTGCCGTTAACGTCCATGTCCACTCCAAGTGCAGGTGCCTATCCATTATAACGATGACACCTTTGTGATCAATAGCGATGCCGGATTAGCCAGCGCAGTTCTCCCCGCATGGTGTATTTCCAGTAGCGCTTGTCGTCATGTGTCATAGTCGCTGCATTGCCTTTTTTTTTATTGCCAACCCCTGTTGGGTCCAATCCCAAGCCCGAATTTGACTTTTCTCATCACAACTCAGAACCATGGTATTTTCCGGCGGCGATGGATAAAGCCCGACAATCGCCCCAGTTTCTCCACAAAGGCTTTATCATTGAACAGCTTAAACGTGCTTACACGGTGCGTGTGTTAAGACAGGCTCATGCCAACGCGCCGGGCCGTTAAACGTAGGATCCAATGGGTAGCATTTTCCGCCGTCGTTTGCGTGGTCGGCTCGATGATTTTTAGATACTTTCCGTGCGCTGATTTTTGGCTTACTCCCCGGATCATTTATGGCGACATCAAATAGGAAATTATTGTTGTGCCATATATTTTCGACCACGCAGTATTTCAATTGCCGCGAATAATTCCCTGTCTTCGGATTCATCCCCGTATAGAATTTCCAACGTTGGGCACGCACGACGGGCGGCGGTTTTGGTAGCAATACGTTTCACGTCAACAAAATACATGCGACCGGATGGGTCCACGCAAATATCGGGTACCACGGCAGTGCGATCCAACAAGCTACCGTTAGCCCGCCATATATGGGCCGTGGTTATTTTTAATAGGTCACCACCCTGCAGGGGGAACAAGGTTTGTACCGAACCTTGTCCAAACGTACTACTTCCCAGTATAGTAGCCCTTGCATGGTCCTGCAAGGCCGCTGCCATGGCTTCGGCGCCGGATGCCGTCTGGCCGTTAACCAAAATCACCATGGGTATGTTGGGCGCAACGATATTAGCGTCGGAAGTCGCCATAAACCGAAGGTTCTCGGCCTCGCCGCGGCCCCGGGTCTGCAGGATCAACCCTTCCGATAAAAATAAATCTGTGGCCGCAACCACGCCGGATAGCGCGCCGCCGCTGTTATGGCGCAGATCGACTATAATGCCGCGAATATCAGCCTGGCGATCCATCGATCTCAAGTGCAGTAACATGGACCGGGCCGTGGCTTTTGTAAATCGCTTCACTTTCAGATAGGCAATCCTGTCGTCAAACAAGATACTATCCACACCCAACTGGGAAATCGACTGTCGCTTGATTTGCGCGGTGTATTTTTCGGCATCCCGAATAAATGTCAACGTGGTGATGGATCCCGCTTTTCCACGCAGCAGTTTGACAATTTTCAGCAGCGCCAATCCAGTTACCGGCGTATCACCGACAGCAAGCAACATGTCGCCGGGACGCATACCGATTAGTGCCGCGGGCGAATTTTTGACCGTTCCCACGACCATGACTTTATCGCGGCGTTTTTGCAGTTCCAGACCCGCGGCGGCACCCATGCCGGCGGCGGCTTGTACTTCTTCCGCTTTGATTAAACGGCTGTATGGATCCAGCGACTCGATGGCCGCTTCAATGGCGTATCGAAATAGTTGCCGAGTGACAGGGGCCCGCGGCATCGATCGTGCGCGGTCAAAATAATAGGAAAATTCCACCAATCCATCGAGCAGACCCGGCGGCAACGGATTGTTTTTAAATGCCTCAATATTAAGGTCGGGACGACTGTCGATTCGGATATTGGCTTTTTTCAACATACCTCGGGTGGCCGCCGACATCAGGCTCCGTGGTTCCAGTTTTTCCGGGTAGTGCTTTAGAATTAAACTAATGACCTTGGCAAAGCGCAGCATCTCAGGCGCGGCCACCGGTGGGGGGATCGATGCCGTTGTTGATTCGGCGTCGGGCAGGCTCCGGCAGGATACCAATAGGATTACGGCGATAAACGCGCATACGGTCCTGCTGTGTTGTTGCAGGAATAATTGGGTCATAACAGCCTGCCTCTGGAAAGGTCTCGCCGCCTTTAATTCTAGCAGATGGCAACCAGCTATTCGTCAAAGCACACGGGTAAACTTTCCTTATTTCCTTAGTGAACCGCTTTATATCATGAAAAATGACTTATAGTCCGTTTATAAGCATGGATTCAGTCATTTTAGGATAGGACTAGGGAGCTACACGAATGGAGACCGGCGCTTGCTGTCCTTCGCTCTGCTTGCCGAGGAGCATGCGTAACCAGGCCAAACTAAGTAGAATGATGACGATGGCGGGCAGGCTGCAGTAGTTTACCATCCGCCATCCGAAATAGTGGTGTACGGTTCCGCTGCTCAGCACCGCCACGGCCACCGCTGAGAACACCAGCAAATCATTGATTGCCTGGGTTTTAAACCGCTCCTGCGGTAAATAGGTTTCGGTTAACAGCGTAGTCGCGCCGATAAACAAAAAATTCCAGCTGACGCCCAAGGCCAACAGAGCCAGCCAAAAATGCACCACCGAGACTCCTGTTAGATTAACGACGATACCAAGCAAACCGAGCAAGGCACCTGTCAACATGATAAGCAGCACCCCAAAGCGGCGAATCAGATGTCCGGTTATAAACGACGGAGCAGTCATGCCCAACACATGCCATTGGATAACAAATGAGGTACCTGCGAAATCATGGTGATGGTGCTGCATGGCGAGCGGTGTCGCGGTCATCAGAAACGACATCACAGCATAAGACAACATGGCGCAAAGCACCGCCACGATAAATTTTGGCTGCAATACAATGACTGACAACGGCCGACCATGCCCCGTATCGCCACCATCGGCATGGGGGCCATCCGGCAACTTAAGAAAACTTAATACGACCCACACAGCCAGGTACAAAACAACCAACACAGCGTAGCTACCCGCAAATGCCGATCCCGCCAAGCTGTATTGGGTGACATAGGCCAGATTTGGTCCCACAACGGCCGCCACCACTCCACCGATCAATACATAGGCGACTGCTCGGCTCTTAGCTTCCTCGGGTACGGCGTCAGCCGCGGCGAAGCGAAAATAGTTTCCAAAACCATTGAATACGCCGATTAACACACTGCCAACAACAAACAAACCCATGTCACGTTGAATAATGGCCATTGTACAAATGATTCCCGCGGCCAAGCCGAATACCGTCGACCACATAAATCCACGCTTGCGACCGATTCGCGACATTAACCATGCCGCCGGTATACTCGTTATTACACTGGCGATAAACAATGCGGCGTAGGGAATAGTGGCATAGGATTTGTTACCGGCCAGGCTGGATCCAACCAATGCCGTTGTTGACACCACCAGCGACATGGCACTCATCATCAACGCTTGAGCGACGGACAGCAGGGGAATATTACGCCAAAAAACACTCACAGAACGTACAATCATCTGAACCAAGATCCTAAAGTTAACATACTTCGGCACGGCACACAGGCGTTCCCGAGGTGATATTTCCTGTCAACTCTCTCGAATATCCCAATACACGCTCGATTAAAGTGCCACAACCCCCTAAGAGCGCCAAAAAGGTGCATATTTTCTCCATATTCCATCTAAGTTTTTGATTTTACTAGTTGGCATGACTCGTGCTTGATTGATGAATAGGGCTAACATTAAAAACGCATAAGCGGAGGACAAGACAATGACCGACCCAATCAGCATCGCCAACCAGTGGCGTGACCGTGGATTCTCGTTTGGTGTATGGGAAGACGCCCCGGAAATGTCCTGGGAGGACCTTCGCCACGCCTATGACGAATTATTTATGATCGCCGAAGGTGAAATGGAGTTGGTGATTGACGGCGAAGCCTTTCGTCCCAAACCCGGTGAAGAAATCTTAATTCCGGCAGGAGCATTACGCAGTAAACGAAGTATCGGCAGGCGCCATGTTCGCTGGTATTTTGGCTACCGGGACAGTTGTGGACAAAGCAAGTCCAACCAGGCTATCGGCCAAAACAGCGATGAAAGTGTTCCAATCGTGGGCGTACTGTAAATCGTCGAGACTATTTCTATTGGGTTCTATTGGGTTCTATTGGGTTCTATTGGGTTCTATTGGGTTCTATTGGGTTCTATTGGGTTCTATTGGGTTCTATTGGGTTCTATTGGGTTC
>Ga0114931_10001558_pt1 | contig 29305 bp, 30 predicted proteins | sample 2SBtaG_FD_89579 | JGI IMG/M metagenome (GOLD analysis project Ga0114931, IMG submission 89579) | Deep subsurface microbial communities from Kolumbo volcano to uncover new lineages of life (NeLLi) - 2SBTROV14_V59a metaG | ecosystem: Environmental > Aquatic > Marine > Volcanic | place: Kolumbo... | reverse complement strand
TTCTGTATTTGCCACGCCGGTTTATTGGTATTCTATGGGCGGTTTGATGAAAGTATTTTTCGACAGATTTACGGATTTACTTAGGAGTGAAAAGGAGATTGGGCGAAAACTTCGGGGCAAGAACGCAGGACTAATAAGTTGCGGTTCCGACTCCAATTTGCCCGAGTATTTTACAAAGCCATTTTCAGATACCGCTCGATATTTGGGAATGAATTATTTGGGAGAGGTTCATTCTTGGGTCGAGAACGACGAAATTCCTAGAGACGTCTTACAAGACCTTTGGAATTTTGCTGCAAAAATCAAGTAGGCTCACTTGCTCAATAGTTCGCCGGCTTTTTTATCAATTAGCCAGAAAAAGCTTCCGCTATCAATGTGAACGCCTTGTGCGGGGTATTTGGTAATATTTTCGTCTCCCTCTAATACCTCTTTTAGCGTGGCGGCTTTTTCTTCTCCCGCTACAAGAAACAAAATATTTGCTGCATTATTAATCGTGGGGTAAGTAAAAGTTAGCCGTTGGGAATCAAATTTTTCTACGTAATTTGCAGTTGTTATTCGGGTTTCTTCTTTTAATGCTTTGCTTTTTGGAAAAAGAGATGCCGTATGTCCGTCTTCGCCCATACCAAGCAAAATCAGATCAAATTTCGGAAACTCATTGGGTTCTAATTCAAAGTTCTTTATCAAAGCCCGCTCATAATTTTGTGCCACTTCTTCGGCATTAATAATTTCGGTTGGCCAGCGGAGGATATTGGTCTTTGGAATTTCAAGTGGCTGAAAAAGAATCTCGTTGATCATTCGAAAGTTACTTCGGTCGGACATGGGCGAAACGTCGCGCTCATCACCGATAAAGAAGAACACATTTTCCCAATCGATTTCATTTCGAAATTCATCCGTTGTAAGTAGCTGGTAAAAAGATTTTGGAGTGCTACCGCCGCAAAGCGCAAATGTAAAACGCCCAGTTTTTTTAATCATCCTTTTGCTAATAGTGACGACTTTTTTGGCGGCAAAGTTGTTTATTTCTGAAATATCCTGAAAGATCTTTATTTTTCTATCCATTTTTATTCGGTGCTAATTCAATATTAGAAGAAGCTGTATATTATTATTTTAATCTATGTCGTTTTTCCATTTTCGTCCATCGTTTTCGAGCAGTTCATCCGCATCTTTCGGACCCCAGCTACCGGCTTTGTAATTTGGAAAACCACGAGCCGGAATTGCCTCCCAAACATCAAGCACCGGCGAAACGATTTGCCAACTAGCTTCAACCATATCTGCCCTTTGAAAAAGCGTCGCGTCTCCTATCATGCAGTCGTAAAGAAGTCGCTCATAACCGGTCGAAACCTGCTCATCAAAATGTTCAGAATAATCAAAATCCATATCAACGGACCCCATTTTTACAAGTGGACCCGGAACTTTCGCTCCAAAATGAAGGGTGATTCCTTCGTCCGGCTGAATATGCAGAACGATGTGATTCGTAGGTAATTTTTCGATGGAAGTATCTCTAAATAAAACAAAAGGTGCCTTTTTAAAATGAATTACTACCGTCGTATGTTTGCGCGGCATTCGTTTTCCGGTTCGTATATAAAAGGGAACTCCAGCCCAGCGCCAATTATCAATCGAGAGCTTAAGTGCGGCAAAAGTTTCGGTGTCTGAATCTTCAGGAACACTTTCGACCGATCGATATGCCGGAACTTCTTCGCCGAGTACTTCGCCGGAGTCATATTGCCCGCGAACGGTTTTCTTAAGAACATCTTTTGGCAAAAAGGGCTGGATTGCCTGCAGTATTTTTGCCTGCTCATCTCTAACTGCATCAGCCTCAAATGAAACAGGCGGTTCCATCGTGGTTAGGGTTATCAACTGGAAAATATGATTTGGAACCATATCCCGTAAGGCTCCGGCGCGATCATAATAATCGCCCCGAGTGCCAACTCCTAAATCCTCAGCGACCGTAATTTGAACATGGTCAACAAAATTCCTATTCCAAATCGGTTCAAAAATGCTGTTTCCAAATCGGAAAACCAAGATATTCTGGACGGTTTCCTTTCCGAGATAATGATCTATTCGATAAATTTGATGTTCGTCAAGAATTTCTAATAATTCAGTGTTTAGTTTTTTCGCCGATTCCAAATCTCTACCAAAAGGCTTTTCAAAAATGAACCTACGCCAATTTCCTTTTTCCTGCTCCCCTAAACCGTTTTTTACAATTTTGTTCGTGACATTTGAAAAAAGGAATGGCGGAATTGCCATATAGTAAAAATAGTTTTCAGGGATTTCGTGGGTTTTAGTAGCTTCACCCAGTAGTTTTTTAATATCGCTGAAAAGAGCTTTGTCATCGTCGAAATCTCCGCCGGTGTAATAAATTCTGTCTTTGAACCATGTGACCAATTTGGGGTCAACGTCTTCACCGATGAATTTCTTTAAGTCAGCTAAAATCTGTTTGCGGAAGGTCGTCCCCGAAAGTTCCTGTCTGCCGACACCTACAATCGCAAACTTTTCAGGTAAAAAACCATCTTTGGCAAGATAATAAAGAGCCGGAAAAAGCTTTCGCTTCGTCAAATCGCCGGTCGCGCCAAAAATTACCATGACGCATGGTTCCGCTTTTCGTAGACTTTGTTCACTCATAGTTAAATTAAAGAAACGACAAATAAAGGCTTTGAATCAAAGCCTATATAACGTAATACATTTTTGCTTATCGGTTAATTCCAAGTTTATCACGGAATTTCAATTCCAAACTATTCATCTCACCTTCGTCAGTATCATGATCATAACCGCATAGGTGCAAAATACCGTGCAAAATCAATTGCCTTATCTCAACTTCCTCCGACAGACCATTCTCAAGTGCTTGCTTTTTTGCTTGTTCGGTCGAAATTATAATATCGCCCAAAAAGTTTTTGTCTTCGAATTCTTCAGCTGCAAATGGAAAAGAAAGAACATCCGTCGTAGAATCCCTGCCGCGAAAGTTTTGATTCAAATCTTGCATTTTTGCGTCAGAGACAAAAGAAATACCAATGCTTTTCTTTTTGTTTTCAAGAATCATTTCCGTTGCGTCTTTGGCAAAGGAGTATAATTTTTCCGAAACGGCATCATTCTCTTGAATATCAAAGTTCTTATCCATAAATGAAGTCGAGATGGCTCACGCTTTTTTCACATCGCTACTTCCGTTTGAATGACTCTCGTAAGCTTTCACGATCATCTGAACAAGCTTGTGGCGAACGACATCTTTTTCGTTGAAATATGTGAACTCAATTCCACGCAGGTTTTTCAAAACCCGCTGGACGTGAATCAAGCCGCTTTGTTGTCCGCGGGGAAGGTCGATCTGAGTTTGATCACCTGTTACAACCGCTTTTGAGCCAAATCCAATTCGTGTCAAAAACATTTTCATCTGTTGAGAACTTGTATTTTGGGCTTCATCAAGAATTATAAAAGCGTCAGCCAAAGTTCTTCCTCTCATGAATGCCAGCGGCGCAATTTCAATAATTCGTTTCTCCAGCATCTTGTTTATGCGTTCGGAATCAACCAAGTCAAAAAGCGCGTCATAAAGCGGTCGCAAATAGGGATCGACCTTATCCTGAAGGTCTCCCGGTAGAAATCCAAGTCTTTCACCGGCTTCAACCGCGGGACGCGTAAGAATAATTCTCGAAACTTTCTTTTGAAATAGTGCATGAACTGCCAAAGCGACCGCGAGAAAAGATTTGCCTGTACCGGCGGGTCCAATTCCAAAAACGAGATCGTTATTGTGAATCGCTTCGATGTATTTTCTCTGGTTGGCAGATTTTGGAGAAACCTGCTTTTTACCGGATGGATTAAAACGGGCGTTTGTAAAATAGTCCTTAAGGGAATAAGCGCGGTCGTCAGCGATCTGCTGAAAAGCACTTTGCAATTCTTTATCTGTAAAAGAATTTCCTTCAGCAAAAAGGTCACCGAAATCTCCCAAAATTTGTTTTACAGTTTTAACATCCTGAGGATCGCCGTCGATTGTCAAATCCTGTCCTCGTGTGTTCACACGAATGGCAAGAATTGATTCCAAATATTTGATGTTTGCGTCGTGAACTCCAAAAAGTGTTTCTAAGGCACGCGGAGGTAACTCGATTTTGTTCAAAATTACTAAAAAATACTCCCTAAATTAAGAAAATAAATGGGATTGTAACCCATATGATTAAAGACTCAAAATAATTTCTGAGTTTTAAGAATTTCTTCACAATCTACCCTTGCATAAACTGTTCATTATGATATTCTCATTGCTTTGTTATCATACCTATTTAGAGCTTTATTACAAGGAGCAGATTGAAGAATGGCTAATGACGGAACTCAACATATCGGGAAAGTTGTTCAAATTATCGGACCAGTTCTTGATATAGAATTTTCAGACAATTATTTACCACCTATCTATCAAGCACTACGGGTTTCTTCCGAGGGTTTTGAGGTGAATGAGACCATTGATGTTGTTGCAGAAGTCCAACAACATCTGGGCGAAGGACGTGTTCGAGCGGTTTCGATGCTTCCAACGGACGGCATGGTTCGGGGAATGAAGGTTATCGATACTGGTGGTCCAATAACAGTTCCTGTTGGTGCGGCGACGCTGGGACGCGTTATGAATGTGATTGGTGAACCAGTTGACGAACTTGGCGATGTTAATGAAGAACAACGCCGACCAATTCACGCGCACGCGCCAGCATTTGAAGATCAGTCAACCGAGCTTGAAATGTTTGAGACGGGCATCAAGGTCATCGATTTGGTTCAGCCTTTTTTGCGCGGCGGTAAAATCGGGCTTTTTGGTGGAGCGGGCGTTGGTAAAACGGTTCTGATTATGGAACTTATCAACAACGTTGCAAAAGGAAGAGACGGTTTTTCGGTATTTGCGGGAGTTGGTGAGAGAACCCGGGAAGGAAATGATCTTCTTCGGGAAATGGTTGAATCTAAGGTGATTACCTATGGCGATGAGTTCATGAAAGACTTTGAAGAAAGTCACGGGTTTGATTTAACCAAGGTTGATAGGGACGGAATTAAGGACTCGAAAGTTGCGCTTATTTACGGACAGATGACCGAACCTCCCGGGGCGAGACTTCGGGTTGCACTTTCTGGTTTGACCGTTGCGGAACATTTTCGTGACCAGGGAAACGACGTGCTTTTCTTCGTTGATAATATTTTCCGCTTTACGCAGGCTGGTTCGGAAGTGTCCGCACTTCTCGGGCGTATGCCATCGGCAGTTGGTTATCAGCCTAATCTCGCGTCAGAAATGGGTGAGATGCAGGAGCGAATTACATCGACAAAAACGGGCGCAATCACTTCTATTCAAGCAGTTTACGTTCCAGCGGATGACTATACGGATCCCGCTCCGGCAACCACGTTTGCTCACCTAGATGCTGTTTCGGCACTTTCGAGACAAATTGTAGAACTTGGAATTTATCCGGCAATTGATCCACTTGCTTCAAATTCGAGAATTCTTGATCCGCAGATTGTTGGTGATGAGCACTATAATACCGCGCAGGAAGTTAAGGAGATTCTACAGCGATATAAAGACTTGCAGGACATTATTGCTATTTTGGGGCTTGACGAATTGAGTGAAGATGACAAGCTGACAGTTGAAAGAGCACGTAAAGTTCAGCGTTTCTTCTCGCAGCCGTTCCACGTTGCGGAACAGTTTACGGGTCTTGAAGGACGTTATGTGAAAATTGAAGACACTATCAACGGTTTCCGCGAAATCATTGATGGAAAATGCGATGATATGCCTGAGCAAGCGTTTTATATGGTCGGCACGATTGAGGAAGCTCGCGAGAAGGCTAAGAATATGGCGGCAAGCGCGTAATTATTGAACATTTATCATTTACCGGATTCGTTGCGTTTAAGCAGCAACGGTAAATGATAAAATTTAATGATAGATGAAAATATGATTAATCTAGAAATCGTAACACCCGAAAAAAAGGTTATTGATGAAAAGGTTGAGACAGTAAATGTTCCGACCGCGAACGGTGAAATTGGCATTTTGGCAAGTCACGCGCCGCTTGTTTCGACGATTAGAGCAGGGATTCTGAGTTATCAAAACAAAGGAACTACTGAAGAAATGGTGGTTTCAGGCGGATTTGTCGAAGTAAGTAACGACAAAGTCTCGATTTTGGTGGATATTGTTGAGAAAGTTGATGACGTTAATATCGAATCAGCAAAAACCGAAAAGGATGACGCTCAGAAAGCTTTAGGCGGCTGGAAAGGTACAGAAGATGAGTTTGAGGTAGAATTAGAGCGTTTGGAAAAAGCACAAGCGCGTTTGGAATTGGTTGCGAAGAATTAGGACGTAGGTTACTAAACAATTCTGAAAAACTCGATAGGTTTTATTTGAGAAAGGCTTCGGCTTTTCTCTTTTTTTGTTAATGCTATAATTTTTATAGTTTCACAATCAGGAGCGAATATCGATATTACGGAAACGTGTTTGAGCATCTCAATAACTAGCGAAATTTTCAAAAATGAAACTTTTATTTGACACACCGCTCGTTGACCTAAATAAATTCGAAATCGCTAAACTCTCTAAAGCGATGGCGCGTAAACTCGCGACTGCAACGGCAAATCACGTTGGAAAAACCGACCTCACAAAAGCAACCGTTGAAGACCTGTTGAATTATTTTCCTAAGCGATACGAAGATCGTTCAAACATGATGCCGATTAGCGAACTTTACGATGGTTCAGAGGCGGCGGTCGAATTGTTTGTTCGTGTTTCGGGGGGATTCAGAGTCGGTAGAAATCGACCTCGCAAAGCTCCTCCTCTTTATATCTTTGAACTTTCCGCGAGCGATATTGATAGAACTCATAAACCCATTGTTGTTTGGTGGTTTGTTTCGGGTAAGTCTGCTAGGCGTATCGTTAATTATTGGAAGAAAAAGTTTGAGAGGGGAACCAGATTTGTTGCTTACGGCAGGTGGGAATGGGATTCAAGAAGAAATACTTTTGCGCTAAAATTCGCAAAACCGGATGAGTTGGAAATATTACCTAGTGTTGAGGACTCCGATAGTTTTGGGTTGTTGAAGGGGCAAGATGTTAAATCGACTCAAAATGCTGAAGATGATTTGGAAGAGGATACTGACATGTCTGAATTGGCGATGGTTCACGTTGGGCGCCGAGTTCCGGTTTATAGAAAATTTGGAGAGTTTCAGACAAAAAGGTTGAGGGAGATTTTCTACGATATTTTCAGGAATTTGGATTTTGAGTCAATCGAAGACAATTTACCGACCGAACTTTGTAAAAAACAGAAGTTAATTTCTCGCGCAAAGGCGATTGAGGAAATTCACTTTCCGCCAGCCGAATCAAACCTTGTTGACTATGTTGCTGCCAGAAGCGAAGCTCATTTGCGGCTTATTTTTGAAGAATTTTTCTGGGTTTCTTTTGCGCTACGACTGAAACGCGGCGAGCGAGTAAAAGAAAAAAAGGGGGCAAGTATCAAGGTTAGTAAAGATTCTTACAGGGGAATTGATAAAATACTGCCTTTTACCCTTACGGGTGCACAAGACCGCGTTATTAAACAGATATTCTCAGATATGGAATCGGATTCGCCTATGAATCGGCTTATTCAGGGGGATGTCGGGAGCGGCAAAACCATCCTGGCATTTATAGCCATGTTTGTTGCGATGGAATGCGGGTATCAGACTGCGTTGATGGCTCCCACGGAAATCCTCGCAGAACAACATATCAGAAACGCAAGAGAGATATTTGCAAATACCGGTTATTCCGTTGAACTATTGATTGGGAGTCTGCGGGCAGCACCGAAGCGTAGGGTTCAGAAGGATCTGGCGGATGGGAAGATTAACGCAATAATTGGCACCCACGCGTTGATACAGGAATCAGTTGAGTTTGAAAAACTCGGTTTAATCGTGATCGATGAACAGCATCGTTTTGGAGTACTGCAACGAGCTTTATTGAAGGAGCGCGGATATAATCCTGATATTTTGGTGATGACCGCAACGCCGATTCCGCGTTCGCTTGCGATGACCGTTTATGGTGATTTAGATGTATCTGTAATCGATGAACTTCCCCCGGGAAGAACACCGATAAAAACGGTTGTTGTTGGAGAAGATCAGCGCAAAGGCGTTTACAGAGGAATCGAGCGTGAAGTAGAGCTCAATAGGCAAGTTTATATTGTGTATCCGCTAATTGAAGAATCTGAGAAACTCGATTTAAAAGCGGCGACCAAGATGTTTGATGATATCCGGAAAAAAGTCTTTCCCAATTATAAGGTTGGTTTACTTCACGGAAAGATGAAGAGTGACGAAAAAGACACCACGATGCAGAAGTTTGTTGCGGGAAAGTTGAACATTCTGGTTTCGACCACCGTAGTTGAAGTGGGGGTCGATGTGCCGAATGCTTCTTTGATGATAATTGAGCACGCGGAACGATTTGGTCTTTCGCAGCTTCATCAACTTCGTGGTCGTGTTGGGAGAGGTGCCGAGCAATCGTTTTGTGTATTGTTAACCGGAGATAAGAAGACTGCAGTTGCAAAGGAACGACTCGGTATAATGGAAGAAACTAGTGACGGTTTCAAGATTGCTGAAAAAGATCTTGAGATACGGGGACAAGGCGATTTACTTGGGACGCGACAATCGGGTATTCAAACATTCAAAATAGGGAATATTATCCGTGATTTAGAGATTCTGGAAGAGGCGCGAGGTGAGGCGGAAAAGTATTTGACCGTTGAAAAGTATAAAACTGATGCGGTAAGACTAATTGAAGTTACAAAAGAAGATACTAGATTCGGACTGGCGGGAATAGGATAATACTGGTATATTATTTACCCAAATTGTATAAAAATAAGATGGGAATTTGTAATTACTTGGCGAAATAAATTATATTAGTTAAAAGTCTTTCACTTTGTTTTTCTCAGAAGGATGTCTAAATTGTAAAACAATCAGATTCTTGATCAGTAAATTCTAAAAGAGAAAAATACGTTTACACGCGATAGTTATTTGAAGCTATAAGTTTCAACGGACTAGTGTCCTTTAAATTAATGACCAAAAAGGTAAAGAAGAATGGAAAACCGACGACAAACCAGAAACTCTACGCCTTTCAAAAAAGAAAGGTATTATAAGGAGGCTGGGGATAAACCTTTTCGGAGAGAAGACCAGAGATCTAAGTACTACAAGGGTTCGAATAGTACTGGACGACCGCAAAACCGTGACGACCGGTTCGGTAATAAAGACGATTCTAGATTTCGCTCCAAAAAAAATTTTACCCCAAAAGGAAAGGCGAAGCAGTCTTGGAAAACTGCTCCAACGCCTCGAATAGTCTCCGATATGCAGATAACCGATGGCAAGCATCGGGGGAAATATCTTAAAAGTAGCGAATCCCCCAAGGTTCGTCCAACCGCACGCCGAATACGCGAAACAGTATTTAAGATAATATTTAGGCAGGTTAGGGCAGGAAGGTTTTTAGATTTATGCGCTGGGGCGGGAACGATCGGTATTGAGGCGATCTCGCGAGGAGCACTTATAGGCACATTTGTCGAGCGTTCTGCGAAAATGTGCAGTTTTATAAGGGAGAATCTGAAAAACTGTGAAATTAAGGATGGACACGGTGAAGTTTTCGAAATGGAAGCCGTTCCGTTTCTAAAGAGGATGGCAAAACGCCGTCGTTTTTGGGATGTGGTTTATTATGACCCGCCTTATGATACAGATTACGAAAGTGTATTAAAGTATCTCAAAAAAGGTGTTGCGATTAAGCCCGGCGGAACGCTTGTGATCGAACATCATTCGGAAATGTTTTTTCCGGAAAATATTGGTGTTTTAAGGCGCTGGAAAGTCGTCGTGAAAGGCGATACTGCGATTAGTTTCTACGAAAGAAAGTCATAGATGCGCATAATATCCGGTTTGTATGGAGGAAGGGTTTTAAAGAGCCCTTCCCATAATAGAATTCGTCCAACATCTGATCGGCTTAGAGAAGCACTCTTCAATATTATAAGTGCACAAATCGAGGAAGATACAAAATTTCTTGATTTATGTGCGGGAACTGGTGCGATAGGTATTGAAGCACTTTCCCGTGGCTGTAGATCGGCGATTTTTGTTGATGTTTCAAGACGAGCATGTTCGCTAATCGAAGAAAATCTTGATCTTATTAAGGTTCCTGAAGAGCAAACCGAAGTTTTCTGTAGTTCTGCCGAAAAATACGTTGCTAAAAATTCTGACGGAAATTGTGACTTGATTTTTTATGACCCGCCCTATGATCATGATTATTCGAACGTTCTAAAATCAATTTCAGAGGTTGATAATAATATCCTTGCCAAAAGCGGTATCTTGATTGTCGAACACTTTGCAAAAAGCGTTTTGCCGTATGAAGTAGGTGAAATTAGGCGTTGGCGCATCTTAAAACAAGGTGAAACGAGTGTTAGTTTTTACGAAAAAAACTAACCTCATTTGTATTTAAAGCTTAACTAACGTTCCCTTTAGAAAAATTTCCGTTAAGAAACTACAATGATCGTGTGAAAATACTCGTTTGGTTAATTTTGTGTCTAATTTGGGGCACAACCTGGATATTTATTAAGGTTGGGCTTGACGACCTACCACCCTTAACATTCGCGTCGATTCGATTCGTTTTGGCGATTTTCGTTGTTGGTTTTGTGATAATTGTAAGAAAGATTCCGTTCCCACAAACGGCTTCTCAATGGAGGTTGCTGGCAATTACGGGGGGGTTGCAATTTTCGATCAACTATAGTTTCGTTTTCTGGAGCGAGCAATATATATCCTCCGGGCTGGCAGCCGTATTACAAGCGATGATTCCTATTTTTGGACTGGTTTTAGCTTGGTTTTATTTACCGGCTGAGAAAATAACATGGCTAAAATTTGGTGCGCTTACCGCCGGAATTATTGGCGTCGCGCTCATTTTTATCGAACAACTTCAGGTTAACAGCTTTATGGCTTTTGTGGGGTGTATTGCGATTGTTATCGGGGCGTACGCTGCGGCACACGCGTCGATTTTAACTAAAGCCAAAGGCGGAGGACTGCATCCCGCGAGTTTGGTTTTTGGACAAATGATTTGTGGAGTATTGCCGATCGTGCTAGTCGCGTTGGTGACGGAAGGGAATCCATTAAAACTTCATTATTCATGGACGGCAATTTTGAGTATTCTATATTTATCGATATTGGGAACGATTGTTACGTTTTGGCTTTATTATTGGCTTTTGAGTAAAATCGAATCGACGAAAGCGATGACAATTGCTTTAGTTACGCCATTGATTGCGGTGGTTTGCGGGTCGATTGTTTTAGGCGAAAGACTTCCACCTCAAACCCTTTTTGGCGGCATATTAATTTTAGGTAGTGTAGGTTTAATTGTTTTTCGGAAAAAGCTAAAAACGGCGCGAACGCGTTAATGGTGTGTGATCAATCTTATGTTTTTCAAATTTACAACGGCGGGCGAATCTCACGGAAAGGCTCTTGTGGCAATTGTTGAAGGGCTGCCGTCAGGTCTTGTGATAGACGTAGAAAAAATTGACCGGGAACTTTGGCGTCGTCAGCAGGGTTACGGACGTGGCGGTCGTATGAAGATTGAGCAGGATCGTGTTCAACTTTTGTCGGGTGTACGGCACGGCAAAACTGTTGGCTCTCCTGTATCTTTTATTATTGAAAATAAAGACTTTGTTCATTGGGAAGAAGTAATGTCGAGCGAGAGCCTAGAAGAAACCCCGAAGAATGATAGGGTTGTGAAAAGACCGCGTCCGGGACACGCGGATCTTGCTGGAGGTCAGAAGTTTGGGGCAAGAGATCTACGGAATATTTTAGAGCGGGCATCGGCTCGTGAAACTGCCGCTAGGGTTGCTTGTGGTGCATTTGCAAAGCAATTACTTGGCGAATTCGAAGTTGAAATACGGAGCCATATAATAAAATTAGGCAGCGTGCCTAGGGAACTCGCCGAAGAAAGTTGGGAAGATGTTTGCGCTATCCCCGATGATTCTCCTTTGCGTTGCGTGGATACAAAAATCCAAAACGAAATGGTTGGGCTTGTGGACGAGGCTAAGGAGAAGCGAGATACGCTCGGCGGCGTTTTCGAGGTCATAGCGAAAAATATTCCGGTGGGATTGGGTTCGCACACGTCTTGGAATGAAAAATTAGATGCTCGGATTGCACTCGCTTTTATGTCGATTCCCGCGGTAAAAGCTGTTGAAATAGGATGCGGCGTTGAAAATGCGAAGCTTTTTGGGTCTGACGTTCACGATGAGATCAGCTACGAACAGAATTCGTTTCAAAGGTTGGGGAATCGTGCAGGTGGTTTGGAAGGCGGAATCACGAATGGGGAAGAACTTCGCGTGCGAGGGTATAAAAAACCCATATCGACCCTTCGAAAGCCGCTAAAATCGGTGGACATAGATACAAAAAAGGAAGATATTGCCGCTTTTGAAAGATCTGACATAACGGCGGTCCCGGCAGCTGGCGTGATTGGGGAGTCGATGTTGGCAATAGTTCTAGCCAATTCGATGCGCGAGAAATTTGGCGGAGATAGTATGGATGAAATGAAAGAGAATTTTGAGAATTACCAAAACCGGTTGCGACGATATTGACTAAAATTTCCTTATTTGAATTTAGCGAGCTGATTACGGCAGCACCTTATAGGTCAAAACATATAAGCTCTCGTGTAAAAACAAGGCAAACTCCCCTCGGGTAAAAACGCGGTCGTTGCCTTGGAGTTTTTTGAAGTTTATGGGGACGGAATCGGAGCCGAAAATTTGTGTCCAAAAATCTATGATTTCGTTTTGAGTCACGGGAATCCTCGCACGGAATATTTTTCCCCTATTCGTAAGCGTAATATCATACTTCGAAAGCAGAATTTCCAAGGATTTAGAGTATGGCTGATCATTACGAAAATCCTGTATTTCACTGACCGATTTGATTTCTTCCGGATTAAACGATTTATAGAGACCAATTTTAACCGGATCTTTTTTAGACAAAACAGCTCGATCACTGACTAAATCCAAGGTCATCCTCAAGGAATGTGCGAATTCCCCTTTGGTCAACGGTGAATTTACATGAAATTTTCGATCGAGGAGTCCAAATGCCAAGCGATAATTCTCGACTAAACTAAAAATTGGTTCGTAATACTTAGAATCGCTTTTCACGTCCGGAAAATCTTCGATGCGCTGGGCGGTGAAATAGCTATCGGAAAATACAAATGGCGAGAAATTATACGTGACGACTCCAACGATTGGTACTGGTTTGGTGTCGCATAAAGTTGGGGTAAATCTAACACGCCTGGCAGCCTCGGTAGCCGATTTTACTAAGAGTTTGTGTCCGTCCGCATTAAGAACTTTTGATACTTTTCCGCTTTTATCAATTTGCACGGTCACTTTTACCGAGCCGCCAATTTTAGCCGATTTCGCTTCGTTCGGATATTCGGGAGTAACAGAAAACGCAGCCGTTCCAAGGATGAGACTCGTGCAATTGATAGTCGCGTCCGATGCGGCAAATTTTGATGAGATTCCATCCTTTTTTGTTCCTTGGCTAAAGGAGACTCCGCACAACAAGGAAAAAAGAATGAAATTCAGCAAAATTTGCCGAAGCTTTACCGTTTCTAATTCCATAAAAATTTTCGACAGAACGAGGGAATATTACACAAAAAAGGGGACAAATGTAAATAAAACACGTTTCTATGATTAAAAATAAATCCGAAAAGTTGTTTATTGGGATCAACCGTCTCAAAGCCAAATGTTTTTAACCGACCAAATTGTAAATTCTAGTTGCTTTAATTATTCTATTTGCGATGCGAGCTGAAAAACTCATACTTCCGTCTTTTGCAAAGATAAATTGGCTTCTCCGCGTTCTGGGGAAAAGAGAAGATAATTATCATGAAATTTTCACGGTTTTTCAGACGGTTTCTCTTCGCGATGAATTGATGTTTGAGGAGAGCGACGAGCTCTCGCTAACCTGTGATAACCAAAGTCCCTCGGTTGGCAGCGACAATTTAATCATTAAATCGGCAAACGTATTGAGGCAAATCTTCGGCGTGACATCGGGCGCAAAGATCCATTTGAAGAAAAATATACCTTTTCCGGGAGGATTGGGAGGAGGGTCGTCGAATGCGGCAATTGCAATACTGGGATTAGCAAAGCTCTGGCACTTGAAAGTTAACGGCGATGATTTAGCACAAATTGGTTCGAGGATTGGCGCGGATGTGCCATTTTTTTTTCACGGGGGTACGGCGCTTGGGAAGGGGCGCGGAGCGGAGATTTCAAAGTTTGAGAATATCAATAGAAAGTTCATGGTGATAACGACGCCAAACGTTGATATATCAACGGCTAAGGCGTTTGAGAATTTAGGCTCCGGACGCTTGACAAAGAGTGCCTCAAAAAGTATTCTTCAAAATTGCTATGAGGAGACTGGAAGGCTTAATTCAGGGCAAATGGGCTTGATAAACGATTTTGAGAACGGCATTTTCGAAATCTATCCGCGAATAAAACGTCTTAAGCAAGCGCTTCTAGATTTAGGGGCTTTGAATTGTTTGATGTCTGGAAGCGGTGCAAGCATTTACGGTGTGTTTGACAATGATGAGAGACGGCAAAAAGCGCTGGATAAACTCAGGAAAGACGAGAGTTTGCGTACATTTGCAGTAGAGACGATTTCGCGGCAGAAATACCTAGAGTGTTTTGAGCCGTGTAAAGATTTGCTTCCGAAGAGTTTCTAAAAAGTTTATTGGGGCGTCGCCAAGTGGTAAGGCACCGGTTTTTGGTATCGGCATTCGTAGGTTCGAATCCTTCCGCCCCAGCAATTTTCTAAGAATTGACGAGTAACCTGAGAGGATCAAGATTGCTCGTCATTTGTTTGTTTTTGAAAGACAAATGAGCGTAACAGGGAACATTAAAATATTTTCAGGAAATGCGCACGTGGCACTGGCAGAAAGTATCTGTCAGCGTTTAAGTTGCGATTTGGGCATGGCGAATGTCGATAGGTTTTCTGATGGCGAGTTTAATTTTCAGATTGGCGAAAATGTCAGGGGAGCGGACGTATTTATTATCCAGCCAACTTGTCCGCCGACAGATCAGAATCTAATGGAATTGCTGATTATGTTGGATACTTTCAAGCGGGCTTCGGCTGAAAGGGTTACAGCCGTGATTCCATATTTCGGATATGCTAGATCTGACAAAAAGGCGCGTCCTAGAGTGCCGATTGCCGCCAAACTGATGGCAAATTTGATTGATACCTCGGGTGCGGATCGCGTTTTAACGATTGATTTACACGCGTCTCAAATTCAAGCTTTTTTTGACATTCCGGTTGATCATTTATATGCGGCACCGGTAATTGTTAGATATTTTCAAGAAAACCCGATCGAAGATTTAGTAGTGGTTTCGCCTGATACTGGTGGAGCGGAACGCGCAAGAGCTTATGCCAAGCGGCTTAATGCAGGGTTGGTTCTGGTTGATAAAAGGCGCGAAAAAGCGAATGTTGCCGAAGTGATGAATGTTGTCGGTGAGGTTGAAGGGAAGAATTGTTTAATAGTAGATGATATGTGTGATACGGGCGGCACGATTTGCAAGGTTGCTGCTGCGTTAAACACGAATGGTGCGAACCAGATTTTTGCATGTTTTTCTCACGGGATTTTATCGGGGAATGCGACAAAGAATTTGGAAAAATCCCATATTGAGAAGATTATTGTGACGGACACGATTCCGCTTAATGAAAGAGCCAGAGGTTTGGAAGAAAACGGCAGAATTGAAGTGCTCAGTGTTGCTGAGTTGTTGGCGACTGCGATTAAATCGATTCACGATGAAACAAGCGTTTCGTTTTTGTTTATTTAGTATTAAATTTTAGAGGCAAGATGTTATGGCAGAAAAATTTGTTGTAAAAGCGTTACCGAGAGAAGGGCGCGGTAAAAACGATTCGCGAAGGTTGCGAAGATCTGGGAAAATCCCCGTCGTTGTTTATGGCGGCGGTGAGGAGTCGGTAGCGGCAGTGGCAGAACTTAAGGACTTGGCAGCAATTATCCGGTCGGATACTGGTGCGAACACACTTTTTTCGCTCGATATAGAAGGAGTTGACGAAAGCCGTGTGATTTTTCAGGATCGCCAGATTGATCCAGTTAGCGGACGATTGCTTCATGCCGATTTACGTAGATTGGCGAAGGGTGAAAAAATCGAGGTTACGGTTCCGGTACACCTTATCGGTAATCCGATTGGCGTTAGAGAAGAAGGCGGATTGCTCGAACAACAGGTTCGTGAAGTCCGGGTTCTTTGTACACCGAGTAACATACCTGAATCAATTGATGTAGATGTTGAGGAATTGGCTTCCAATGATTCGATACACGTTTCGGATATGGAAGTCAGTGACGAGATCGAGATTCAGGAATTGCCTGAAACGCTGATTGCTTCGGTAGTATTCGTGAAGGAAGAAGTTGAAGAAACCGTACTCGAAGACGAAGAAGGGCTGGAACCTGGAATCGTTGGAGAAGAAGACGAAGACGGCGAAGCAACCGACGAAGAGGCAACCGAAGACGGAGGCGAATAATTTTTCGGTTGATTTACTCTTTTGTTGAAAGTGTTTTCGGATATAGAAAAAAATAGGGCAAAACCGGATTCTGAGAATTGCAATTGGTTGATTGTTGGTTTAGGGAATCCGGGCTCTGAGTATGAAAAAACCCGTCACAATCTGGGCTTCATGGTGATAGATTTATTGGCGCGAGAGTTTAACGTACAGGTTAAACGCAAGGAATGTCGGTCTTTAATAGGGCAAACGTCATTAGACGGTCAAACAATTGAATTAGTAAAGCCGCAGACCTTTATGAATTTAAGCGGCGAAGCGATTAGCTGTCTGCTCGCGAAAGATGAAAGACGGATCGAAAAGAGCATCGTTGTGTTAGATGATTTGGCGATTCCTTTTGGAACTATTCGTCTGCGGGCTAAAGGGTCAGATGGCGGACACAACGGATTGAAATCGATTGCGACATGTTTGAAAACGCGAGATTATATTCGTTTGAGAATAGGGATTAAGCCGGAGCACCCGATTAGTAATACGAGAAGATTTGTTTTGGAAAGATTTTCAAAACGGGATATTGAAACGGTTCAAGATGTTTTGAAAAAAAGTGTAAATGCGATTCGCTGTTTAATTTCTGAGGATTTACAAAAAGCGATGTCGCAATTTAATGGTTAATTAATATAGGAATACCTTCTTACTTCATTTAGTTTAAGTGAGGTTAGAAAGCCAAAAGGAGGAAATTAAGTTGGCAAATAATAGAGTTTATGAGGTTATGTATATTGCTGATCCGGCGACACCGGATGAGGAAATTGCAAGCCTTAACGAAGAAATTAAAAAGTTGGTGGAAAGCGAAGACGGCGAAGTTGTCAAAACAGATGACATGGGTCGAAGAGCACTCGCTTACAAGATCAAAAAGTTCACTGAAGGTTATTATTTTCTTTTTGAGATACAGAGTTCGGGAAGAGAAATTGCTGAGCTTGAGCGCCGCATGCGTATAAACGACAAGATCATTAGGTATCTTACCGTGAGAGTTGACGAAGAGCGCAAAACGGCTGATAAGATAGAGGCAAAACGAAAATCGCGCAAAGAAAAACTTGCGAGTTTGATAGCGATTCGTGACGCAGCAAGAGAAGAAGCATCTGAGGATGCCGGAGATAACCGATAAGGTAAGGAGTATTGATCATGGCAAGTGAAGAAAAAGTAGAAGTGGAAAAAAAGGAAACTCCGGCTGCTGAAACGAAACCTAAAGCTGAAGAAAAACCTAAGGCTGAGGAAAAACCCAGAGTTGACACAAAATCCAAGGAAGACAAAAAGGGTGCTGCTTCAACGGATGAAAAGAAAGTTAGCAGCACAAGGGCGGCTTCCGGTGCTAGTGCGACAAGAGGTTCAAGTCCAGATAGAAGACCGAGTACGGCGCGAAGTGATAGACCGAGACAAGATAATCGAAGACGCAGTAATTATCGTCGGTTTTATCGACGTCGCCAAAAGCAGGTAGTTCCTGCTTATGTAGATTGGAAGGATGTGGATTATTTGGAAAGATTTGTGCCTGAGCGCGGCAAGATAATGCCGAGAAGAATTTCGGGTGTTTCGGCAAAAGATCAGCGTCGGATCGCGCGTGCTATAAAACGTGCAAGAGCAATGGCATTACTTCCATTTGTTGGAGATTGATCGAGAAGGAGGAGTTTGAAGATGGCAACGACAACAATTTTATTACGTGAAGACATTGATAATTTGGGTGGAAGAGGCGAAATCGTTTCAGTTAAATCCGGTTTTGCACGAAACTATCTGTTTCCTCGAGGTTACGCAATCTTAGCTACAAAGGGAAATATCAAGCAGGTAGAACAGGAAAGGACTTTCTTATTAAAAAAGGCTGCTGAAGAAAAATCGACTGCTGAAGCACAGCTTGCTCAGATGAAAGAGCTTTCTTTTAATTTTGAGCGAAAAGCTGGTGAAAGCGGAACACTTTTCGGTTCGGTTACGTCGATCGATATTGCAGATGCACTCAAAGCAAAGGGGTACGAAACAGATCGACGAAAAATTATTTTGAGAAGCCCAATTAAGGAACTGGGAGAATATACGATCCCTGTAAAACTCCATCGGGAAGTTACTCTTGAACTTCCGATTACGGTTTCCGTAGAAGGTGAAGCAATTCAAGAAAAGATCGATAAGGAAGAATCTGACGCGGAAACTGATGAGAAGGCGGAAGTTTCCGGCGAAGGCGAAAAAGCTTAGGTTTTGGCGGAGAATATGGTTTTTCTAACAGTATATTCGACGGAAAATTCCTGAAGCTTTGTTTGTTTTTTTGGATTGTAGTAGCATCTAAAGACTGTGAGTTTTATAAACTTGCGGTCTTTTTTTCACGAGAAAAACCGCAAAAGGAGTGTTCATGTTCAATGACACTTTGTAAATATGACGATATCCAACCCGCGAATGGCTCGAGAGCAATATTTAGAAAAACCACTTCCTTCGAGCGAAGATAGTGAGCGTGTGATCTTGGGTGCTATTTTGCTCGATAATGCGTTGATTTCGCAAGCTGTAGAGTTTTTGAAGCCTGAAGATTTTTATTCTCCGAGGAATCGACGGATCTTTAAGGCGATGATCAGCCTGTTTGAGAGCAGCGAAAGAATTGATCCCATTTTGATTGGCGAAGAGCTTAAAAAAGATGGACAGATAGAATCGATTGGCGGTGTTTCCGCGATAACAAACTTGACCTATGGATTACCACATTTTTCTGATATTGAAGATTATGCGACCGTTGTTCGTGATAAATCAATTACACGCAATTTAATCAAAGCTTGTAATCAGATCACAAGTGAGGCACTAGCCGAGGAAGAAAGCGCGGACTCGATTCTCGATAATGCCGAGCGAAAAATTTTTGCGCTTGCTGATGAACGAACGAGGCAGGGATTCGCACATATAAAACCAGTCGCAGAAGAAGTTTTGGCAAAAGTGCAGGAATATGCAAAGCGCGAAACCCATGCACTTACGGGTTTGGCAACCGGATTTCGTGAGCTTGATGAGATGACTTCCGGATTGCAGAAAACCGATTTGATAATCGTCGCTGCGAGACCGTCGATGGGGAAAACCGCGCTGTGTGTGACACTTGCTCAAAATGCCGCTATTCACGAGGGCGCCAACGTAGCTTTCTTTTCCCTTGAAATGTCTAAAGAGCAACTTGTGATGCGTATGCTGAGTTCTGAAGCGAGGGTGGATGCACATCGTTTCCGAACAGGTTATTTGACACGTGAGGAATGGGGGAGGCTTGCAGAATCAATTGGGACTCTTTCTGAAGCTGGGATTTATATTGACGACACGCCCGGTATTTCTGTTTTGGAGATGCGGGCTAAGGCGCGGAGGCTTGCAGCGGAAACAAAGAAGCTTGATTTGATCGTGGTGGACTATATGCAACTGATGACGGGATCAGGGCGAAGCGAATCTCGTCAACAAGAAGTGTCACAGATTTCTCGAGAATTAAAAGGACTTGCTAAGGAATTGGACGTTCCGGTTATTGCTCTTTCCCAGCTTTCTAGGGCACCGGAGGCGAGAAACCCGCCAAGACCTATGATGTCGGATTTACGCGAATCCGGCTCTATTGAACAGGACGCGGATGTGGTTGCGTTTATTTATCGAGAGGATTATTACCAACCGACGGATGAAAATGCGGGTGTCGCTGAGATATTAATTTCCAAACAGAGAAATGGACCGACCGGATCAATTAAGTTGGTGTTTTTGAAAGAATTTACGAGATTTGAAAATTATTTTGGGGAGTAAAGATGAGCGAAGATTTACGTTTTCCGATCGGCGATTTTGATCCCGATTTTGAATTGAGTTTGGATTCAAGAAATTCTTTTTTTCAAACGATTGGAGAACTTCCGGCTAAAATTAGTGACGCGGTTGCGGACTTAAATGATGAGCAATTGGATACGGTTTATCGCACCGATGGATGGACGATTAGACAGGTCGTGCATCACGTGGCTGATAGTCATCTCAATTCGTATTGTCGTTTCAAACTCGCATTGACAGAGGAATATCCAACGATTTGGGGTTATTATGAAGACCGTTGGGCGTTGCTTCCTGATTACAAACTTCCAATTGAGTCTTCATTGAAGATTATTGAGGGCGTGCATACGCGCTGGACTGCGATGTTAAGGGCGATGAGGGAGGATAACTTTGCCAGAAAACTCGATCATCCCGAATCCGGCGAATGGACATTGGATAAAATGCTTGGTCTATACAGTTGGCATTCAAAACACCACACGGCTCATATTACAAACTTACGGGAAAGAAAAGGTTGGTAAAAAAGGGAACTAATGTTAAGGGATTTCTTTTTTTCCATCCTCAATAAAAAATGCAAAAAATTAGTCGTCCTACTTGGGCGGAAATCGATTTAAGTAATCTCGCTTTTAATTTTCGATCAGTAAAAAACTTTGTGGGTCGCGATATAAAGTATATGGCGGTGGTGAAGGCGGATGCATATGGTCACGGTGCAGTAGAATGTTCAAAACGACTTGAAAAAGAGGGAGTAGATTGGTTTGGGGTGGCATTACCCAAAGAAGGAATTGAGCTAAGAAAAGCCGGAATTAGAAAACGTATTTTGTGTTTGGGTAGTTTCTGGAAAGGGCAGGAAACAGTACTTTTGAATCACAATATAACGCCTGTGATTTATCGAATTGAGCAAGCGGAGCAGTTTAATCGGGCTGCGGAACAACGGGGCAGCACCGCCGAAATTCACATAAAGGTTGACACCGGAATGAATAGAATTGGTGTTCGCTTTGACGATCTCGAACCCTTTCTTTTGCAACTTAAGAAATTCTCTAACCTTCATGTTGAAGGGGTGATGACCCATTTTGCGTCGGCTGATAACCTTGACCAGACTGAGTTTACTAATCTACAAATTAAGAGATTTGACGAAGTGCTGAGCGCATTTCAGGAAAGCGGCTTTCGACCTACATATAGGGATATGGCGAATTCCGCCGGGAGCATTGCTCACCCTACATCAAAAGGGAATATGGTTCGGCTAGGCGGCGTTTTATGGGGCTTTAAGGGAGATGTTTTGCCCGAAGGAATAGAAACTCCCGAACTCAAACCTGTACTTTCGCTGCATACAAGGGTTGCAAATTTGAAAACTGTTCCGGCTGGAGAAACGCTCGGATATGGTCGAACATTTACAACTGAAAAGGAATCGCGGATTGCTACAATTCCTATTGGTTATCAAGATGGTTTTCGGCGCGAATTTTCAAATACAGGTCGTGTCATAATTAGTGGGGAATACGCGTCGGTGGTTGGAAGAGTATCAATGGATTGGACGATTTTGGACGTTTCGAATATTGAAAATATTCGGGTTGATGACCACGTCGTATTAATTGGGAGAGATGCCGGACTGGAAATAACCGCAGAAGAATTAGCGGGCATGGCTGACACCATTTCTTACGAAATAACCTGTGGCATAAACCGAAGAGTGACAAAAGTTTTTAACGAATCGTAATTTAACTTCTATGAAAATTTGTTTTTAGCGACTAAGAGTTTTTTTGAGAGTAACCCCCTATTTAAAAAAGGAGCAAATATGAACTATCCAATCGATTTGAGTTTTAAATTGCTGGCTTTAGCCAGTCAGATTTATATTCGAGATGCCAATGGGATTTTAATTGGCTATGTAAAACAAAAACTACTAAAGCTAAAGGAAGATATTCGTGTTTTCGCTGATGAGAGCCAGACTCAGCTTTTGTTTAGCATTAAAGCTGATCGGGTGATAGATTTCTCGGCTTGCTACAATTTCTCAGACAAAAATGGAAACTTTCTTGGGTCCATTAAGAGGAAGGGAATGCGTTCGATCTGGAAAGCACATTACCAAATTCTCGACGCGCAAAATCAGCATGTTATGGAGATACATGAGGAAAGCGCGTGGGTTAAAGTTATTGATGCGGTTGTGGGCGAACTTCCAATAATCGGAATGTTCACCGGGTATTTTTTCAACCCGGCATATATCGTTTCAAAAACGGATGGAACTGAGGTGATGAGATTGCAAAAAGAACCGGCGTTTTTTGAAGGAAAGTTCAAGCTTCAGCCTCAGGGAGAAATGCAGTCGGCTGAAGAAAACCTAGTTTTACTTAGTGTTTTAACTATGACTTTACTCGAAAGATCGAGAGGTTAAGCGTATCAATCCTGAAGAAATAAAGCAGATCGATAAAAGTTTTTAGCTCGATCTGCTCATATTCCTAAAATAGTTTAAGTTTTATCGTCAGAAATTTTTTCGGATTCTGACGGAAATCATACATGAGTTTCGTGCCTTCGCTCGAAAGTTGATTTATATTCGAGGTTGTTTTATTCAGATTGTTATAGAGTGTCTCATCAGTGATAAGCTTGCCAAGCGTGCCTTTGCCGCCTCTTGCATCGCTTAGCATCGCGTCAATCTTGGTCGAAATCGAGTTAATACGCAGATAGAGTTTTTCGTCCTTCAGTAATTTTCCCGCAGTTCCTTTTCCGGCATTTAGATCTTTTACTATAGTTTCAAAATCACTCGAAATTTGATCCAGACGCTTAATCGCGGGTTGTACGTTTTGCAAAGACTTACGTACATCTTTGATTACGGATTTTGCGTCGTTGTAGAGAGCTTCATCGGTTAAGAACTTTCCAGCCGTCCCTTTTCCATTTTTTAGGTCGGTCGAGATGCTCTCAAGTTGAGCAACGGTTTTATTTAAATTGTTATAAAGGGCGGGATCATTAAGTAGTTTTCCCGCCGTTCCTTCGCCTGATTTCACTCGATCTATTAGCGTTTGAATTTTTACAATCGAGAGTTTTGCTTCACCGAGAGTTGAATCTAAATTTTTGTAAAGCGATTCGTCATTAATAAGTTTCCCTAAAGTGCCATCACCTTGGTTGGCTTTATTCAGGATTTGATTAGCCGGAATGGCAAGTTTGTTGATCTGTTGGAGTAAATCGTTTCCGGTTTGCGTGAGTTGGTTTATTGAAATCGCTACGCTGGAGTCCAAAACATGATTGGTAGAAACAGCTGTTCCTTCGGGGGTTCCGGGCGTAATATTTATCATTTTATCGTTTGATAAGACGCTTGTCGCAACGAGCTGAGCGGTCGAGTCTGTGCGAATTCGTTCTGACACCGGTTTGCCATCCAGCTCGGTAGCGACACTCAAAACCGCTTCGACCTTTGCGTCTTCCGGGCTATCCGGTGGTAGAAATCTAATTTTGGTTACTTTACCGATATGGACACCTGCCAGCTGAACTTCTGCGTTTTCGCGCAAACCGTCAGCCGTTACAAATCGTGCCTTGAGGCGCAATCTTTCTTCAAACGGGTTAAAATCTCCCGTCGAATTCAGCAATAGAAATCCGAAAACCGCGAGACCGATTAAAATAAAAATTCCTACTCGTAATTGGCTATAGCCCAATTTGTTCTTACTACTTGGCATAATTCAAAAGCAAACCCGTATTAAAATTCGTAACCGTGTCACTCAACAAAATAATTCTCCAAACTTGTCTATTTTCCGTTAAGAAATCTTTGTATAAAGGGATCCTTGTTTTCGCGAATTTCTTCTACTTTTCCGCTGAAAATTATTTTACCATTATTGAGCATCAAAACTCCCGTGTTGCTAAGGCAAAGGTTTTCTCCTTCCTCTTTTAAAACAACTTTGTCATCTTTATCTAAAATTGCATATTCCGATGAGAGATATTCAAGATTTTTCATTTCATGTGTTACGAAAATTGAGGAAACATCCTGAATATCACGTAATTTAATCGCTAATTCACAAATTGTTCGCGCCGTTGGCGGATCAAGTCCGGCGGTCGGCTCATCAAATAAAACGATTGGCGGATTGCCGGTAAGTGCACGTGCAATGCCCACCCTCCGTCTCATGCCGCCCGATAACTCCGAAGGCATTTTATCTATCGCATTCTCGAGATCCACAAAGCAGAGCATTTGTTTTACCTCCTCTTCAACGATTGCTTCTTCGATACCTTTTTCGTGGAGACGATAAGCAACATTATCGTAAACCGACAGCGAATCGAATAACGCTCCTTCCTGAAACACCATCCCTATTTTTTCGCGAATATCCATCATTTCGGATTCGGAAAGATAAGTAATGTCTTCACCATCGATCAGAATCTCGCCGCCATCGGGAGCTAAGAGTCCCAATACCAATCTAATGACGGTTGATTTTCCTGTGCCGCTCTGCCCTAAAACGATTTTAGTTTCTCCGCGATTAACTTTGAAACTTACATCGTCAAGGATTATCTTGTCATCGAATGCCAGATGGACGTTTCGAAATTCAATAGCTGGAAGAGCACGCTTGGGTTGATAGAAGGGTGCCCTCCGTTCCTTTTTATGGGGAGTTTCTTTGTCTTGTTCAGAAGCCAATTCTTCCGTTTCCGAATCGAGCATAAGTTAGTCTAACTGCAAAGTTTGATGCTATTCAAAAATTTGTTGTAGTCCGCGCGATAAGAAAAAGTCGCAGATGATTACAGCAATCGAAGAAAGTACAACAGCATTTGTGGTTGCGAGTCCAACGCCGACCGTTCCACCTTTAGTTGATAGCCCCTTATAGCAAGAGATGCTACCAATAATCAACCCAAAAAATATCGGCTTTATCATGCCGCCTATAAGGTCGGTGGTTGTTACGCCATCGCGGACCGAAGACATATAAACATTGTAATCGAGTCCAAACATATTATTTGAGACAATCGCCCCGCCGATTATGCCCATCAGATCATCAGCAACCGTGAGCAATGGAAGCATAAAAATCAAAGCGATAATTCTTGGCGCAACCAGTTTCTTATAAGGATCGGTTCCCAAGGATCTCATCGCGTCGATTTGCTGCGAAACAACCATTGATCCGAGTTCCGCCGAAATCGCCGAACCGATTCTTCCAGCTACCATCAAGGCGGTTAAGACCGGACCGAGTTCTCTAACAATCGTAAATGCCACCAATCTTCCGGTTTGGCTTTGAGCACCATAGAATTCTAAGGTTTCGAAGCCCTGAAGTGCTAAAACACCGCCAGTAAAAAAGCCCGTTAAAAGAATAATGGGCAGAGATCCAACCCCAATGAGATCCATTTGCTGAACAATCTCTTTTGCATATAGAGACTTCTTAAAAAGCCTTGAGAACGCATTGAAAATCAGGATAGACACCCCCTGAAGTTCATACAAGAATTTCTTAAATGGATTCATCGTTTATTAATCAAGGTACGGTTCAACTAAAAAAACAAATATTGTTCTGTGAAAGCCATATTTGTTTTACACAGACGGAGTAAATATTTGTCTGTCTATTAGCTTACATCGTAGAGAGAAAAACGACAACAATAAGAAAAAAACCGACTCGAAATAAGTCGGTTTGATCTGGTGGGAATTCTTAAGTTTTGAAACTAAAAGTCAGTGTTAAGGGGTAGGACGCCTAACTCCGGGAAGCCTATTACGGTTGCGGCGGTTTTGCTGCCTTCGTCGCGTGTTGTTTCCATTCCGACGAAACTGTTGGCGTTTCCTTTGATTATTAGCATGATTTCTGCGCAATCTGCGAAAATCGGAGATTTGTTTTCGGGTCAAAACATTCCTTATTGCGATTTCATTTCGACGACTGAGTTTTACAACCTCAGCCTGAGCATTCAAAAAGGTCTGAAGCCTACTTTTAACCAATCTTTCATCGAGAACATCTGCGTAGATAGCCGCATCAAGGTCCTTTCTTGTTTGTCTCAGGTGTAAAGCAGCCTGTCGTCTTCGCGGGCGGGTTTCCTGATTAATTCGCCGAATTTGTTGAATTTGTTCTTTAGATAGCCCAAGCTGCCGGAAGATTCGTCTTACTTTTTTATTGCCCGCTTTGTTCGTTTTGTTCGCGAAGGTCTGTTCTTGTCCAATTGCGAACGAGGTTGCAAGAACACAGATTATCAATGCGAAAATTATGTTTAATCGTTTCATTTTATTTCCCTAAACCATCTTATTTATCAGAACCGACAACGTCCAAAAGATCGGTGAGACGAATTTCGTCTTTATCAGATTCTTCTATTGCCAAAGTCTCCGTTAATCTTGGCATTTCTTTAACAATTATCGGCTCCTGTTTCTTAGGTGTTATCTGGTGCCTATTTTTCCTAGGTTGTATGTTTTTCCGATGTAATGACTTGCCCTTCTTTTTAATAACGCGCCGATTCGCCACTTTGATTGGAATATTTGTCATTGTCGGAGATTTCTGATCTACCGCAACCGGATCAGGCGATTTGTCCACTTCCTCTTTCGCTATTTCAACAGGGTGTTGAATTTGCTTCGGGGCAGTGTTTTGATCGCTATCTTGCTTATTTTGGTCTTCCGCCGTGTTTACGTCCTGTTTCAAAAGAGAGCCGTACAAAAACCAACCCATTCCCAACATAATCACAATTGCGGCAAAACCGGTTGCTGTTTTGGCAAACATAGATGAAAAAGAAAGCAGTCCGCCAAGTTTATCAAACAATGACTTTGGCTTTTCTCTGCTGACAAGTATTTGGACTGCTTTCTCGTTTTCGTACGGAATTTCAATTTCGGGTGTTTTCAAGCTATCGAATTCTACGGCTCGCCATTCCTGCATCTTTGAACGCACGGCTCCAAAAGCGGCAATCTCGTCGGGGCAACTTGAGCAGTCCGCTAAATGTGTTTCGAAATCAAGTTTTTTCGAGTCTGTCATCTCATCATAAAGATACGAAACTACGTCTTCGCCAAAACTACATGACCGATTTTGTTTTCTACTATCAAACATTTTTTTCACCATTATTAAACCTAAACTACTTCCAGCGGCTTACTTTTTAATTTCATACGCAACTGTTTGAGTGCCGTATAAAGACGGCTTTTTACCGTACTCAAAGGCATCTCAATTGCGTCCGAAATCTCTTGGAACGTCATTTCTTCAAATTCTTTCATAATGACTATTTGCCTTAACTCCTCTGGAAGTGATTTTACCGCTTGCCTAACCGCTTTCATACGCTCATTTTGCTCCGTAATCCGAGATGGAGATAAGCGGGACGGTGCAGTAAAAACTTTTTCTTCAGCGTATTCGCTTTCATCAAAGAAGCTTTCGGAACGCGTTTTGTCTCGACGCTTTCGCGTCAGGCATTGATTAACCGCAATTCTGTGTAACCACGAAGAAACTTTCGCTTCGCCGCGGAAACGACTCAAATTCTTATAAGCTGCAATAAAGGCATCCTGAGCCGCATCCTTAGCCTCATCCTCCCGACCGAGCATGCCAAAGCAGAGAGCAAATATCTTGCGCTCCCATCTTTTCACGATCTCGCCAAACGCATCCGGGTTTTCACCAACTGTAAGTTTAACGATTTCCTCGTCCGTTAGGTCACTAACCATATTATCTATATGCTAAACCCTGTAAGAGAAATTATCAAAATTTAGCTGAATGCAAAACCTTTTTGCACTCAAATACTTAGACGCTTAAACTACAAAAAAAGTCTAAAAAAGATTATAACTCGATTGTGGGACGTAAAAGTATGTTAAATAAAGTATTTAGGGCTAACTAGACTCGACGTGTCTTGCCAAAAAATGGCGATAGTCAATTTGATGTAATCTATTGAGATTGATTACTATTCTACAGAAGAAATAGATTTTGGAGCAGAGATTATGAAAATACATGTTTTGGCGGGAGAATCATTGGTAGAACCATTCAGGAAAACTGAAATCGAGGGTGACATTGTTGTATGTCGCGAGTGCTTTATCGATGGAGATTTGGAGGCGGATACCCTGGAAGAGTTTTGGGAGATGCGGGAGAAATATTTGAGCCAGACTTCCGAAGAAGAACCAGGGTTTTATGAAGAAAAAGTCAGGGATGAATTTATAAGATTATGGAATCTCTCTGACCGAAATGAGGTTAACCTTTGGTTTGAATACGAATTATTTTGTCAGGTTAATCTTTGGTTTTGTTTATGGCTCTTGAGGAATACAGAGGCGCGCTTTAATGTGGTCTATCCGCCGTTTAAGACAGACGCGGATGTTTGGAAAGGCTTCGCTTATTACGATGTTGATGAGTTAAAAGAGAGTTACGGTGCTAAAGCAACTTTTGGTCACGACGACGTTTATCTTGGGGTTCAGCTGTGGGAAGCTTTCCAGAAACGGGATTTTGAAAAGCTTTTATCCTTGGGGGAAACTAAATCCAAATGTTTCCCAAGGTTAAAAGAAGTTTGCGAAGCGGCAGCCGAAATTGACACGCGTCCTAAGGCAACTCTTAGGCAAATAATCGATAGCGGTAAGACTGAATTTGGAGAGGCTTTCAAGGAGTTTAGTGAAATTGAAGCGATATATGGCTTTGGGGATTTGCAGGTGAAGAAAATTTTTGATGAATTACAAGGCTAGTAAGCTAACGTAATAGGTTTCGTTGCGAAGTCAACCAAAGCTACGGTGACCCAAACTCCTATATGATTACAAAACCCACTCTAGTTGTAAATGAAAGAAGATGTAAGCGAAACATCGACAAAATGTTTTTGAAGGCATCGCGAAATAATGTGGAGTTTCGTCCGCATTTCAAAACTCATCAATCTTTAGAGGTTGGTCGGTGGTTTAAAGCTGTTGGTGTAAATAAGATAGCAGTTTCGTCTTTTCAGATGGCGGAATATTTTTCGGAGGAGTGGGATGATATCACGGTCGCGTTTCCGGTCAATATTTTAGAAATCGAAACAATAAATCTGTTAGCTGCCAAAATCAAGCTCAACTTGCTTGTAGAATCAGTAGATGCGGCTAATTTTTTACAAAAACACCTAAAAGAAAAAGTTGGTGTTTTTATAAAAATCGATGTTGGTTACCACCGCACAGGCGTCTCGCCCGTAAATATCTCCAAGATCGATAGTATTCTTAAGGTTTTTCCCGAAAACGAACATATAGAATTCAAAGGCTTTCTTGCTCACGCCGGACACAGTTA
>Ga0114931_10001557_pt1 | contig 29313 bp, 26 predicted proteins | sample 2SBtaG_FD_89579 | JGI IMG/M metagenome (GOLD analysis project Ga0114931, IMG submission 89579) | Deep subsurface microbial communities from Kolumbo volcano to uncover new lineages of life (NeLLi) - 2SBTROV14_V59a metaG | ecosystem: Environmental > Aquatic > Marine > Volcanic | place: Kolumbo... | reverse complement strand
TGATTGGATACATCAAGTAATCTGACAGGCGCACCATTCCTCCCTGATCATCAACGCGGCCAGAACACCAAGCCGGTTGCGATCTGACAAGGCCTTGAAAACTGAAAGGAGATTGGGAGGCATTTCTGGTCGGGGAGAGAAAACAACGTTTCTCCATCCGGCGGGATCGTGCTGCCCCGCCGCGAAATCGACTACATTCGCCGCCAGTGCCGACCATCACGCTGGATCAGTTCGTCTGCTTCTTTAGGGCCCCACGAACCGGCAGGATACTCGGTCATAGGAGGAGGATCACTCGATTTGTGCCAGACATCTTCGATCGGGTCAATTTTCTCCCAGGCAGTCTCGACCTCATCCTTGCGAGCAAACAGGGTGGCATCACCCGCCAAGGCATCGAGCAGGAGGCGCTCATAAGCTTCCGGACTGCTTTTCCCAAAACTGGTTTGGTAGCGAAAATCCATTTTAACCGGCTGCAACCTCGCGGCCGGACCGGGGTGTTTGGATCGCATACCCAGTGAAATTCCTTCGTTGGGCTGAATCCGAATCACCAGGACATTCCCCGGCATATCTTCCGCACCGTCCAACGCGTTAAACAACACATTGGGCGCCTGCTTTAAATGAATGGAAATCTCGGTGGTCTTTTTGGGAAGTCGCTTGCCCATACGCATGTAAAAGGGCACTCCTTCCCAACGCCAGTTATCAATCATGAGTCTGAGAGCCACATAGCTCTCCGTCATGGAACCGGGTTTGACTCGATCTTCCCCTCGATACGCCACTACTTTTTCTCCGTTTACCATGCCTTCAGCGTACTGGCCTCTTACCACATTCCGGGCAACATCCTCGGGCCCTGTAAAAGAGCGCAAGCACTTCAGAACCTTGACCTTTTCATCACGAATACCGTCCGGCGTCAGGTCGGCGGGCGGCTCCATGGCAATGAGACTGAGAAGCTGGAGCAGATGGCTCTGAACCATATCCCGCAGGGCGCCGGATTCATCGTAATAGCCGCCCCGCCCGCCTTCCATTCCGAAATGCTCGGAACAGGTGATTTGCACTTGATCGACATAACGATTGTTCCATAGCACTTCAAAAAGGGCGTTGGCAAAACGAAGCACCATAATGTTCTGGGCGGTCTCTTTTCCCAGGTAATGGTCGATACGGTAGGTGTCCTTTTCCGGAAACGTATCGGCCAAGACGACGTTGAGATGTTTGGCCGTCTCCAAATCAATTCCAAACGGCTTTTCAACCACTACCCGACACCACCCCTTGTTGGACTGATTCAACCCTGACCCGCGGAGGTGGAGCAGAATATCATCAAAAAAACCCGGCGCCGACGCCAAATAGAAGAGTCGATTGGGACTGGCGCCATCCTTCTCCATTTCATCCAACAGGGTCTTGAGTGTCTCGTAACCCTCTTGATTCACAAAATTGCTCTGATGATACACAATATTCCGGGAAAACTGATCCCATAGTCCCTCATGAAGCCCTTGCCTCGAAATTTTCCTGTTCACTTCTTCCAGATCTTTCTGGAATTCTTCGTTCGATTTCTTGCGCCGGGCAAATCCAACGACCCTCATACCAGGAGGGAGATCCCCCTCCACGGCCAGATTATAGAGAGCCGGAATCAGTTTGCGATGAGTCAGATCACCTGTTGCTCCGAAAATAATCATGGTACACGGATCCGGCCGAACCGGGAGATTGAGATCGTCCTCACGAAAAGAGTTTTCTTCCATCGAGAGAACGAAGCGATATACCGGAAACATTGCAAACGAATTGACTGAAAATTGTCTGTTCTTCGTGGACTTGGAGAGAGAATGGCGTCAGGGTGCCGCCTGCCGGTATATGAATCTTGTTTCACTTAACCTGGATCACTTTCGCTGCTTCGAGTCCCTCCAAATCGATTTACCGCGGGAAATTTCGATTTTTTACGGAAACAACGCTCAGGGGAAAACCTCCATTCTGGAAGCTATTTGTATCCTGCTGCGATTGCAAAGCCCCAGGGCCTCCGCTTTGTCAGATTGTGTCCGCTTTTCAGAGACCGCATTTGCGGTGGGAGGTTCGCTTGAACGGAACAACGAGGAAACCAGCCTCAGAATTCAATACCGTCCATCCGGACGGAAACTTTTCGTGGATGGCGAAAAGCAATCTCGATCCAGCGAATTCCTGAAACACACTGCGCTGGTTGTCTGGATGGCCAATGACGACCTGACCCTTGTCCGAGGCGGCGGGGCAGGACGGCGCAGGTATTTGGATTTCATGGCCTCTCAGCTGTTTTCCACTTACTCATCCGCTTGGAAGGCCTATGAAAAAGCCCTGAGATCGCGTAATTTTCTGCTGAAACGAGATTCCTCCCCTCACTGGCAGGAGATCGACGCCTACACGCAAATTCTCGACGAACAGGGAAGAATCGTGACGCAGTTTCGGAGAAAAATGATCGAACAACTTTCTCCGCTGGTCAGCGAGTCCCAGCATGAAATCAGTGGAGGGGAGGAAAAGGTCGATCTCAACTATCAACCCGAATCAGGCCAGGGGGATGATCTGAGAGAGACGCTTCAGGATCGGCGGGCCGAGGAACTGAGGAAGCGGCAAACCGCGGCCGGCCCCCACCGCGACGATTTCGCACTACTGCTCAACGGGATGCCCGCCGCGAAGTTTGCCAGCGAAGGACAACAACGCACCCTGGCATTGGCACTGAAACTCGCCCAGACACATCTGTTTCTGAAGACCCGGGATCAGGCTCCCCTGGTTTTGATTGATGACGTTTTTGGTGAATTGGACCCGCAACGGCGCAATGCCCTGATGGCTGCGTGGCCACCAGACTCGCAAAAACTGATCACCACGACCCACCTGGACTGGCTGGACGATCGCTTTGATGGAGCGGTCCGTATGAAGGTGGCAAACGCAGCGATTCGATCATGAATAGCATCGTTCGACTCGTGATCCAATCCCGGTGAAAATCTCCCAGCTGATGGTGCTGGCTTTTTCCGCCAACTCGGCAGCACTGATTTCCTGCTCACCCTGCCGCCCCAGTAAAACCGCCTCGTCACCGCACGCCACGTTTTCGGAAAGGTGGGACACATCGACTACGATCTGATCCATCGTCACCCTCCCCAACAGGGGACAGCGCGAGCCCGCAATCAACACGTCGGCGTTTCGATGAGAAAGGCTCCTCGGATAACCATCGCCATATCCCACGGCAAGCGTCGCTGTTTTCATGGGACGTTGACTCACAAAAGAACGCCCATAGCTGATGGAATGCCCTCGGGGGATTTCGCGGACCAGAGCGACGCGGGTCTTCCATGTCAGGACCGGACAAAGCGCCGAGCCCTGTCCTTCGAGAGGAGAAACTCCGTAGAGTGCCAGTCCCGGTCGGGCCAGGCTGGCAAATTCAAGCTGCTCCTGATAGCCCAGCAAACCCGCGCTGTTGGCCATGTGAATGTGGCAATCAGTCACACCGCTGACCAGATCGCGAAATTCTGAAATCTGTTGCAGCGTAAATTCCCGTTCCTCATCCGCCGAAGGAAAGTGTGACCAAACTCCTTCCAGTTGACAATTTTTTGCCTTTTTGATGCAGTCCAACATTTCGGGGAATCTCACAGGGAGAACCCCTGTTCTCCCCATCCCGGTATCGACCGAAAGGTGAATCCGCGCCTTTTTCCCCACTTCCGAGGCGGCCCGTTCTAATCCGTCAATCTCACCGGCATTCGATACGCTCACCGAAATCCCCCGATCTATGGCCGCTTTTCTCTCATCCGGCATTAGCGGACACAACACCACGATGTGAGTGCCGCCGGTCCCGACGGTCTCAAGTATTTCTTCAGCTTCCTTCAAGTTAGCCGTGCCAAACCAGGAGACTTCATCCTGAATGACCTTCACCACAGCAGACAACCCATGCCCATAGGCGTCCGCTTTCACGATAGCCATGATCCCGCAAGCTTCTCCGGCCAGATCGCGGCACACCTCGACATTGCGCCGCAATGCCCCGATGTCGATTCTCACCCAGGAGCGTTTTCCGTTTGGAGACGAGTCGTTCAAATTTTCGAATCAACTGAAAGTTGATGTTGAATTTCCTCAAAATCCCCTTCTTCGCAACACCGAACAAACCCTTCACAATAGGATTTGAGCTTGTCCCAAACAATTCTGATTTCAGCGGATTCATCCGGGGTAATGGAGTTGTCCTGAGCCGCCTGGGCCACCACGCTGAGTAATCCGGCAAACTGTTGCACTATCGTATGAGTGGCAGGGACCACTTCATATCCCTTTTCCGAAGAACCTTTCGGGTTGCGGACGTAATATCCTCCGGCCTGCTGACAGAGCCATTCCATGATCGCCGGATGGCGGGTCAGTTGGACCAATTGATGAACCCGATCAAGAGGATTTCTGCTCCCCGAACCGGAATTCGAGTTCGGCTGAGCCCATTTATAAACCAGAGAAAGGGACACCCCCATCTCAGAGGCAATCTCTTTGGGACTAATTGTCGGGCTTTCAAATGCCTCCTTTAAAACTTCGTGCGATTCCATAGTCAGCGTAGTCTGCCTGATTCCGGGACCGAAAACAAGAGTGGAAACGGTTCTACCACAGTCTCCCAATCACTCCTTATCCTTGCAATCTCATCGTGAATCGAGTAAGCAATCGGCCATGAAACTGATTATCGTCCCTCTCATGATTGGTTTGTTCGCCGGCGTAATCGCCGGTCTTTGCGGCGTGGGAGGGGGAATAGTTATGGTTCCTGCTTTTGTTTATCTGGTGGGCCTGGATCAGAAGCAGGCCATCGCCACCAGCATGGCGATGATCGCCCCAACCGCTGTCATGGCCATTCTTCGCTTCAATGGCGCCGGATTTGTGCAATGGAAAATTTTCCTGCCCACCGCCGTCGGTTCCATCATTGCCGCCATTTTTGCCGTTAGTTGGGCCAAAGAAATGAGCAACCTGGCATTGACCAGAATTTTCGCCGTCGTGATGATTGGTATTGGAATCAGCATGCTTTTCAAGAAAGTGTAATCGATCCGCTTTCTCTTTCCCCCGCTATCCCGGCGAAATACCCTTGTTTTTTGAGGTGAGATTGTCAATATAGGGCAGTCCTCCCGGGAGCGGAAGGTTTCTGTTTTGGTTTTTTCCTCCCATATTTTTCTGTTCTATTTTCTACCCCTGGCCCTGCTGCTGTATTACGGGGTGGCGGACCGGCTGAAACATCTGACGCTGACTCTTCTCAGCTACGTTTTCTACGGCTGGTGGAATCCATGGTTCACCCTTTTGATGTTGGGCTCGACCGCCGTGGATTATGGCTGCGGAAAGTTGATCGGCGCCAAAAATGCGTCCAGGCGAAAGCGCATGACGGGTCTGTGGATTTCTGTAACCGTCAACCTGGCGGTATTGGGATTTTTCAAATACAGCACCTTCTTTGCGGAAAACGTCAGCCTGGTTTCTGAATTCCTCGGCTTCGGGCCTGTTGCCTTGCCGGATTTTCTTTATCGAATCATTCTTCCGGTCGGGATCTCGTTCTATACCTTTCAATCAATGAGCTACTCGATTGATCTGTATCGGGGGCATGCAAAGTCAGCCCGGAATTTCATCGATTTCGCCTGCTACGTCTCCATGTTCCCCCAGCTCGTGGCTGGCCCGATCATTCGCTACCGTTCCCTGGACGATCAACTGAAATCTTTTCGTTTTTCCCTGCCGGAATTTGTGGAGGGGTTTACCCGCTTCAATTTTGGGTTTGCCAAAAAAATCATTCTGGCAAACCCGGTCGGGAGCATCTCCGACGCCTGCTTTTCGGCCGGCCAGCAATCTCTCAACCCGCTCATGGCATGGATCGGCGTAACGGCCTATGGCTTTCAAATCTACTTTGATTTTTCCGCCTATTCTGATATGGCGCTCGGGCTTGGCCGGATGTTGGGCTTTCGATTTCCGGAAAATTTCAACTCACCTTACCGGGCAAAGGGCTTCAGGGATTTCTGGCGGCGATGGCACATTTCGCTTTCCACCTTCCTGCGTGACTACCTCTACATTCCGCTCGGCGGCAACCGAAAAGGAACGGGCCGGACTTATGTAAATTTGCTCTTTGTCATGCTGATTGGCGGATTGTGGCACGGAGCCCAGTGGACTTTTGTGATATGGGGAGGTCTGCACGGATTGCTTCTGACGACGGAACGTCTCCTTGAGGGATTTGCCTGGCCTAAGCGAATCCCGGGCCAGGTGCGCATGGCCCTGACATTTTTTTTGTTGCTGGTGACCTGGGTGTTTTTCCGGGCGGAAACCATCGAGCTTGCTTTTCATTATCTGTCCGCGATGTTCGGCCTTGGCAGCACGGAGCCGGTGGCTGAATTACTGCAACACAGCCAGTTGCAACCCGCCAATTTGCTGTGTCTCGGGCTGGCAACCGCAGCCACCTGGGGCTTTCCCAGAACGGCTGATTTCCTGGAAAAACTATCTCTCTGGAAAATCCTGCTCGGTTTTGGTCTGCTGATCGTCAGCGAACGCATGATGGAATTACAGGGATTCAATCCATTTTTGTATTTTCAGTTTTAAATGAGTAAATCCGAAACCAGCCCCCTCTTGAACGACGACGCACTTCATCCCTGCGTGGTCCCGGTTTCGCGGCGGATTCAATGGCTGCTGTCCTTCGTGTTTGTTGCGGGATTGCTCATTCCCCCCGGAACTTTCATTTGGAATCAATCCAAGGGGGAACCGGGATTGATGGAAAAAATCCGAAATCGTTTGAGCACTCAATCGACCGATCACAGCCGACAAAGCCGAATTGTTCGGCAATCTCCCTCTCTTCTTGACCGGATTGGGGCATTGGAAAAAGAGACCGAATCGGATCCCTTGAACGAGTCCAGCCAGAAAAACGGCCGAAGGCTCCAGTTTGAGCTCCTTCACGAGGGAAACAGGCAGGTGTATCCCGGCAACGATGGCTGGCTCTTTTACCGGCCCGGATTGGATTCACTGACGGGTCCCGGCCCCCTGCACTGGAAACCTGACAAGCACACCGGAACGGCCGGGTCGACGGAATCACGGAATCCCGTTTCGGTGATCGTTCACTTCGCACACCAGCTTCGCCAACGCGGTATCGATCTGATGTTGCTGACCGTGCCGGACAAAGCCTCAGTTCAACCCGAGGGGATCATCAGAGGGGACCATCAAATCCGGGTGCATCCCGATCGGAATAAGCTGTATTTTAAACTTGCCCGGGAAGGGATCGAAATAGTTGACCTCCTCCCCATCTTTGAAAAGGAACGCCGGGCGGGAAGAGATGTTTTCCTCAAACAGGACACCCACTGGAAACCCCGGGCCATGGAATTGGCGGCTCGGAAAGTCGCCCAAGTTCTCAAGCGGAAAAATCTCTTACCCGGGCATCCTGAGAAATTTGCCCGAAAAAAAATCAAGCGCAGCTCCCTGGGAGATTTGGTCGGCCTGCTGGATCTCGGCGCCCCCTCACTGTTCGCGCCGGAAAAAGTCGCCCTTTCTTCCCTCTCGGGACCCAGGGGCGATTCGCCCCTGGTATTGTTGGGAGATAGTTTCGTGAACATCTATGACGACCCCTCGTTGGGATTCGGAATCAAGGGAGAAAGCCGAATCGGTGCCGGGTTTGCTTCGCAACTCGCGGCGACCCTGGGGTTTCCCGTGGAAACATTTGCCATCAATGGAGACGGCGCCACGGCGCCACGACAGGCTTTTTGCGCCCAGACGGACGAATGGATACGATCTAAAAAACAGGTCGTGTGGCTCATCGCCGAGAGGGATTTGTTTCTTTCCCACTCCGCCGGACTCGCCGCGGGAGTTCACTGGAAGAATGTGGAATTCACCGGATCTCCTGAGAAAGTGTCCGGGGCATCAGGCGGTCAGGAGATCGTCATCACCGCGCGGTTGCGGGAAAAATCCCGTATTCGCGATCCAAAGCAATCCCCCTACACCCAGGCACTTTATGCCGCAAAATTCGACTCCGTTCAGGTTTTGAGCGGTCCGTCTCTCAAAAGGGACACCCTCACCCTGTTTCTCTGGGCTTTTCGGGACAGAAAATTTCTGCCTACGGCCCGCATCAAAGAGGGACAGGTCTATCGACTGACCCTGTTGCCTCTCAATTCGCTTCCCGAAATCCGCAGCGTCCCTCAAATGAATGATTTCTCCGTCACGGAACTGCCCCTCTTTGCGGAAAAAGCGGAAAGGATCCCGTAATGCCAAGGTCCGGAAAGTTCCGGGCTGGCACTTCCCGCTGGATTTGAAGCTGGACGAATCTTCTCACTCAGTTTTTGCACCGTCCCACACCCATTGAAAGGTCAGCATGATTTCCTCCGGACTCAGCCCCGCTTTTTCTTCAGGCGGCATCGGCCAAGCCCGGTGTTACGGATAATAGGCCCACCAGAGCCACTGAAAAACAGTCACTCCATCGTCCCATGGACGATTCGGCAATTCAGTCTGATCCGAGAGTTCATGACACCTGCAAACAGGTCCGAGCAGGATGACGATGCGTCCGCAAATTTGTATTCATTTCAATTCTCACGCAATCCCGTTCTTGGAACGATCGGGAATATCCTCTGAATCCGGGAAAGGATTTGAAAGGCTTTCACCCTCCATCGTAAGGCCCAGGCCCGATCCAGTCGTCCGGCAAAAATAGCATTCAACGCGCAGGGAAGCCTGAAAAACTGCGCTTCCGGATGGATCAGCAACTCAAAAAACGAGGGCCGGTAAAATCCTACGATCAATTCCCGATAGATTTTCATATTCCGAAGAGTCCGCTTTTCGTAAGAACGCATCCCCGAACTGAGCGCCGGACCTCCCCGCTTCATGGCATCGAGCAGAGCACCAGCGGCGTCTTTCCCCATTACCATGGCAAGATAAACTCCGGAGGAAAAAATCGGGTCCAGAAAACCGGCCGAATCTCCCACCCGTATCAATCGCTCGCTGACCAGTCGTTTGTTGGCGTAGGAAAAGTCGACCATCGTCTGCAAAGGCATCGCCTCAGAGGCTCCTTTGAGGCGGGAAACCAGGGCCGGACTCCGGTTCAGAATGTCGTGAAATATTTCTTTCGGGGTCAATCCCGACGTCTTGGGCAGTTCCCTGTCAAAAACGATTCCCACGCTGCTGCGTCCCTCGCCCAATGGAATGACCCAGAACCAGGCCTTGGGATGTCTGAATATCTGAATATCTCCCGCTTCGTGTCCCTGCAATTCCTCCACCCCCTCGTAGTGGGTGAATACCGCGATTTTTCGCAACCCGGGATAGTTTTTCTTCATTCGCTCACGATTGCCCGTGAAATTTACCATCCCACTGGCGTCCACCAGGTATCGGCCGCAAAATTCCTCCCCCGATTTCACCGAAACGCTGACCGAATCCCTCCGGGTTTCGCATCCGGTTACCTCGGTTCCTTCCCGGACCTCGCCACCCAATTCTTTGACCCTGTCGAGCAGGATTTTATCAAATCGGGACCGTTCCACCTGAAAGGCGCTCTTCTCCTTCGTAAAGCAACCTTCTTCAAAGATAATCCTGCCGCGCTTTTTCCCATTCCACAGCCCAATCTGGGCTCCCTTTTTCACCATAAACCCACCTTGTTCAATCCGCTCCAGCAATCCCAGTTCCTCGAAAATCTGGCGATTGTAAGGGAGCAATGATTCACCAATGTGAAAGCGGGGAAACGTATCCCTCTCCAGAATGAGAACCTTTTTCCCCGCCCGAACCAGATAATTTGCCACCGTGGAACCTCCCGGCCCTCCACCAATTACCATCACGTCGTATACCAAGGTATCAGCAGCACTCACGACATTGCACCCGTTTTTTTAACTGGAATTCTTCCTCTCCACCGCAGCCGCAATGGTGAGAACATTTTCGAGGATGGGACGCGCCATTTCAGCGTCTTCGATCTTTAAATCAAAATGTTTTTCCAGCGCGACAACCAATTGCAAAGCATCCACCGAATCGATTCCCAGACCATCAGGTCCAAAAAACGGTAAATCATCAGAAATGGAGTCAGGGCTGATGTCCAGCATCAGTTCCTCGACGACTACCTGTTTGATTCTCGATTTTAAATCAGTCCCTTCGCTCATGATATGATCCCTCCATTAGGGTAAATGACTCAGCGATGCAAGGGGAAACAATCATTGAGGAGACTGTTGAAAAACCCTGACGTCCTCCGGTTCGTTCTGCCGTTCAGAAAATACCGCCGTCAATTTTCATTACGCTGCTCGTGATGTAGGAAGCCTCTTCACTGGCCAGAAACTTCACCGCGGCCGCCACTTCTTCCGGTTTCCCGAATCGCCGCATGGGAATTTGCCGGGCCAGTTCTTTTTTGCGGGCCTCGCCTTGATCGACCAGAGCTTCCGTCTCGATGTAGCCCGGACACAGTGTGTTGACGGTGATCCCGGCGCGGGCCACTTCTTTGGCGAACGATTGGCTGAGGGCCAGAACCCCCGCCTTGGCTGCCGCGTAGTTTGCCTGCCCCATCGGGGCCAACAGAGCGGAGAGGGAGGCAATATGAATGATTCTTCCCCAACGCTGTGCCATCATCGTCCGGGTGACGGCCCTGCACCCGAAAAACACTCCGTCCAGATTTGCCTGAAGAACATCGCTCCATTCATCGTCGGACATCGAGGCGAGCAAGACATCCCGATGAAAGCCAGCACAGTTGACCAGGACATCCAAACGGCCGGTTTCCTCCACAATCAAAGAAACAGCCGAAGTCCACTGCTCGGCTACCGTGACATCCAATTCCAGAACCCGGCAACGCTGGTCAGGTGTCTCCACCGCCAGTTTTTCGGCGTTTTTTCGACCGGAGCGAACGCCCAGATAGACCACGGTATCCGCGTCCTCCAAAAGGGTTCGCCCAACCGCGAGGCCGATTCCCCCGTTGGCGCCCGTGATCAGAACGGTTCTGGAATTGTTACTTTTCACTCAAAAACAAAAATGATCCGCCGCGCACGGACCCATCTCAAGATGTTTCCACCATCCACCATTTGGCGGGAGTTCCCAACTTTTTCGTGACCTGACCCTGTTGGGTCGATGGATCAACCCTGTCTGCTGCCCGGCTCCGGGGCCAACACTGTCCCGGCCAATTCTATCCCAGTCTTTTCCCAATGGAGGTATCAGACGTCGATCACTTCGTCGTTGGACCCGTCATCCGGTTTTGATTCCTTCCTTTTCCCGGCCTTTCTGAAAAGGGATCCCAGGTCGAAGCCAAAGTAAGCCAGGCAACTGATTAGCAAGGCAGCAGCGCCGGCCTCGTCCAGATTGCCGAACACAGGGATATTGTCCGGAATCAACTCAATAAAACCCGCTGTTGGATTCAAAAGATAAATGGCACTGAGCCCTCCTATCACTGCGACGATCACCGAATTCACCACGCCTCTTTTTTTCGGAGGCTGATTTTCCGTAAAATTTTCCTGACTGTTCATGGCTTGGACTGTGGCGTAAAACTGAATCCCGCGCGACTACAAACGGCGGCGCTGTTTATAACGCACGAGGACATCGAAGACTTTGTGAATTTTTTCACAAACTCGTCTTGACCCCTGAAAATCACTCGTCGATAGTCCGATTTTTCAGTGACCCGCCTGATTGGCGCAGCCGCCTGATTCATCCTCTCAACCCATCCCATGTCGGACACCTCAGTCACAGAACTGGAAGTCCGGGACACTGCGGGAAACGCAGCATCCCGAATGGAGGATTATCAACGAACCACGGATGATCTGGTGGGCGAGAAGCTGGTTCTCAATATGGGGCCGTCCCATCCAGCAACCCACGGAGTATTGCGTCTGATTCTGGAACTGGATGGTGAAGTCATCACCGCGGCCGATCCTGATGTGGGCTTCCTGCATCGCGGGGATGAAAAGATTGCGGAGAATATGCAGTATAATCAGTTTGTTCCCTATACGGACCGGCTCGATTATCTTGCGCCGCTGGCCAACAATGTCGCCTATGCCCTGGCGGTTGAGAAACTGATGGGCTGGGAATTGCCGGAGCGGGGCAAGGCCATCCGGGTGATCTGCTGCGAGATGGCCAGAATTTCAGCTCATTTGCTGGGACTTGGCGCCTACGCCATGGACGTGGGGGCTATGACCGTATTTCTCTATACCTTTCAACAAAGGGAAACGATTTACAATCTGTGCGAGCTGCTGACCGGGGCACGCTTCACCACGAGCTACACCCGCGTCGGTGGTCAAATTCGGGATCTGCCGGACGGGTTTCTGGAAAACCTCAGTCAATTCTGCGAGGAAGTGTTGCCTGTTTTGGACGAAGTCGATGTCCTGCTGACCCGCAACAAGATTTTTCTCGACCGGACCCGGGACGTCGGCATCATTTCAAAAAAAGACGCGATTGCCTGGGGGTTGAGCGGCCCCAACCTGCGCGGTTCCGGGGTGGACCACGATGTCCGAAAGGCCAATCCCTATCTCGATTACGAGAAATACGATTTCGATATCCCCATAGGCTCAACCGGGGACAGCTATGATCGCTATCTGGTGAGAATGGAAGAGATGCGCCAGAGTGTAGAGATCCTTCGACAGGTAGTCCGAAGCATTCCCGGAGGGCCGGTGAACGTGACCGAAAACAAACAACGACTGCCCGACAAGGAGCGTGTCTTGATGAGCATGGAGGAGTTGATCCACCACTTTATTCTGGTAACGGAAGGAATCGACGCACCGGAGGGAGAGGTTTATTTTGGTGCTGAGAATCCGAAAGGAGAGCTGGGGTTCTTTATTCATTCCAGGGGCGGTGGTGTCCCCTACCGCCTGAAAATCCGCGCTCCTTCGTTCGTGAATCTGAGCATTCTTTCCAAATTACTGCCCGGCTGCATGATGAGCGATACGGTGGTGGTACTGGGCAGCCTGGATTTTGTAATGGGCGAATGTGATCGCTAAATGAATATTCCAAAAGAAATTGTCAGGGAAATTGACCAGCAAATTTCTCATTACCCGGTGAGCAAGCGTTCGGCTGTTTTGCCGGTGTTGCATTCTTTGCAGCATCATTTTGGATACCTTTCGGATGACGCGGTCGAATGGACGGCGGAAAGGCTGGATCTGGAGCCGATACAGGTTCTGGAAGTGGTGACTTTTTACCCGGGCTTTCGACAATCGGCCCCTGGAAAATACCACATCCGGGTATGTCGAACTTTGAGTTGTGCCATGGCTGGCAGCGCCGAGTTGATGGAGTCCCTTTGTGAAAAGACAGGCATAGACCGTTCCGGGGTCACTCATCAGGAACCAATCGCGCTCAGTGAAGACGGAAAATTCAGTATCGAATTCGCGGAGTGCCTGGCGAGTTGCGGGACGGGCCCCGTTTGCATGGTGAACGACGATTTTTACGAAAGTGTAAGCGACGTGGATGAGTTGCTCTCCAATTACGAGTGAATCATGGGAAACATTTCCTATTATACCGGCAAAGAACCCCACCCACGGGAAAAAAGGGTCGTTTTTAGAAATGTGGACCGCCAGGGATGGTACCCATCGATTTCCACCTATCTGGCCGAGGGCGGGTATGAGCAATTGAAGAAAGCGCTCACCGAAAAGCCGCGGACCGTTATTGACAAGGTGAAGAGGGCAGGTCTGCGCGGTCGAGGCGGAGCCGGATTTCCCGCCGGAGTCAAGTGGGGATTCATTCCGCCGAACAATGAAAAACCGGTTTATCTGATCTGTAACGCCGATGAGTCGGAACCGGGCACCTTCAAAGATCGATACATCATTCATCAGGATCCGCACCAGTTGCTGGAAGGCATGATCATCGCCTGTTTCGCCGTGGGTGCGAATCTGGCCTATATCTATATCCGGGAGGAATTTCCGGAAGGCGTAAAGATTCTGGAAAACGCCATCGCCGAAGCGCGCCGGAAGGGCTTTCTGGGTGGTAACATCCAAAAGAGCGGCTTCGATTTGGAAATCTACGTTCACAGAGGCGCCGGCGCCTATATATGTGGAGAGGAAACCGGCCTGATCGAATCCCTGGAAGGCAAACGTCCCTACCCAAGAATCAAGCCACCCTTTTTTCCCGCGGCGATGGGATTATATTTGTGCCCGACCATTGTGAATAATGTGGAGACCCTGTGCCACGTAAAACACATACTGGAAGTCGGCGGTGAAGAGTGGGCCAAAACAGGAACACCCAACAACACTGGAACGCGGATACTCTGTGTGAGCGGAGACGTGAAAAAACCGGGCTACTTTGAAGTCGAAGTGGGCAAGGTCACCATGGGTGAACTGATCCACGACATGTGCGGCGGCCTGAAAGATGGACGGAAACTCCAGGCCATTATTCCCGGAGGTTCCTCCGCCAAAGTGTTGCGCGGTGATGAAAAGTTCACCATCGGCAAGGGAGATGCTGCCAGGAAAATCGAACTATGGGACATCCCGATGGACTTTGATACGTTAGCGGCCTGTGGCACCATGGCAGGTTCCGGAGGGGTCATCGTGATCGACGACAGCCGCTCCCTCACATGGGTGCTGAATAATTTGAACAGTTTCTACGCCCACGAATCCTGCGGTCAATGCACTCCCTGTCGGGAAGGATCGCTGTGGATGAAAAAAATTACCGATCGACTGGTCAACGGAAGCGGATCCCCCGAAGATTTGGATACCCTCTACCGGGTTGCCAAAAATATTGACGGGCGCACAATCTGCGCCTTCGGCGAGGCCTGTTCCTGGCCCACGGAGAGTTTTATCGAAAAATTCAAAGACGAACTGGCGGAAGGGTGCAAAACTGAAAACTCGGGTGTCTTGGTGAATCCGGAATCGATTGCGGCAGCCGCAAATCTACGATAATTTCATGCCACAAGAGTCCATACCTGTCCAGATCAACGGGGAATTGCACCGATTTTCAAAGGGCACCCGCATCATTGAAGCCTGCCGATCCATCGGCGTTGAGGTGCCTCACTATTGCTATCATCCGAAACTGACTTCCCCCGGCAACTGCCGCATGTGTCTGGTTGAAATGGGAATGCCGCCGCGTCCTCGGCCCGGTGATCCGCCCGTGAAACCGGACGAGAACGGGCTCCTTCCGATTTCCTGGTTGCCCCGTCCCGTGATCGCCTGCGCCAATACCATCGCCCCCAATATGGGGATACGGACCACCGGCACTCTCGTGGAAGAATGCCGTCGCGGTGTCATGGAATTCCTTCTGGCAAATCACCCGCTGGACTGTCCTATTTGCGATCAGGCCGGCGAGTGTACCCTGCAGGAATTCAGTGTGGAACACGGAAACGGAGTGTCTCGTTTCAGAGAGGATAAAGTAAAGAAACCGAAAAATGTCGCAATAGGGCCAAGGATTCGCCTGGATGACGAACGCTGCATCATGTGCAGCCGCTGCATCCGATTCGCCGATGAAGTGGCTGACGATCCGGTAATCGGGTTTACCGATCGGGGCAGTCACACGACGCTGACCGTCTATCCCGGTCGCGAGTTGGCCGACAATTACTCACTCAATACGGTGGACATCTGCCCGGTCGGGGCCCTGACTTCCAATGATTTTCGATTTCAAATGCGGGTCTGGTTTATGAAAGAAACCAAGACCATTGACGTCAACTGTGCCACTGGTTGCAACACCACGGTGCACAGCCGGGATGACAAAATTTATCGCGTCTCTCCCAGGGAGAATAATGAGGTGAATTCCGCCTGGATGCCCGATTCACACCGGCTGAACTTCCACTGGATTAACCAGACTGAACTACGGCTTACGACCCCGCTGGTGAAAAACGGCGGCACACACCAACCTGTTTCGTGGGCGAATGCTCTGAGAATAAGCGCTCAGCGTCTTCAGAAAATGGAGGGCGGAGATATCGCTATCATCGCCTCCGCCCGAATGACGAATGAAGCATTGTTTTTGACATCACGCCTGATTCAGCAACTGAACCCCGGTCGGGTAGATGTCGTTCCCCGCGAAGGGAAACCCGATGGTTACCTGATCTCGGCAGATCGAAATCCCAACACCAATGGTGCGAAATTGATTCTCGGAATCAAACAGCCGGGTTCCCAGCTTTCCGCCATGAAGGAGGATATCGTAAAGAGGAAAATTAAGGGCCTCATCGTATTGCAGGAAAATATCATCGAAGAGGCTGGTTTTTCGGGTGATGATCTGGCTCATCTGGATTTTCTGCTCAGTAGCTATCCCATGGTGAACCCGACATCCCAATGCGCTGACCTTGTCCTTCCCGGCGCCTGCTGGGCGGAAAAAACCGGAACCATGATCAACCAGACGGGACGGCTCCAGAGATTGAACAAAGCCGTCAATGGACCCGGTGACACCCTGGAACCCGGACAGATTATTTGGGATTTGATTCGGGAACTGGGCGAAGAAAAGGAAACATACTCCGCCGCGGAAGTGTTTGGCGTCATGGCACGGGAGCTGGCTGAATTCAAAGGCGTGAGCTGGGACGATGTGGGCGATCTCGGTATCCCCTTAATGGAAACCGGCGAAGTGATTCCGCTTCTGGAACGGGAAAAAGCCCGCGTGGCCGAAGGCCTGATTGTTGGATGAGGACACCGCATTTTCGTCCCGATTGAATTCAAACTTAATTTTCACCAAAGATGTCCTTTTTCCTGGCAAGCAGCGTTCTCCACATCACTCTGGTGGCTGCGATCAAGATCGTTGCTTTTGTTCTGGTTACCATCTTGCCATTGGTCGCCATTTCAGTATGGATGGAGCGCCGTGTCAGCGCAGCCATTCAGGACCGCCTCGGACCAAACCGCGTAGGTCCGGCCGGGCTTTTGCAGCCGGTCGCGGACGGGGTCAAATTCCTGTTGAAAGAAGATTTTACTCCAAGCTACGTGCGTAAAAACTTTTATTGGCTGGCACCCGCTCTGACCATGGTCCCAGCGCTGCTGACCAGCGCGGTCATTCCATTTGGAAGTCGCCTTTTCGGGGAAAAAATGGTGATTGCCGATCTCGATGTCGGTCCCTTGTTCGTGTTCGCAATTGCCTCGTTGACGGTTTACGGAATTGTCCTCGCCGGATGGGCTTCCAACTCCAAATATCCGTTTCTTGGAGGAGTCCGCTCAACCAGCCAGATGATTTCCTATGAAATTTCGCTTGGGCTGTCCGTCGTTCCACTGCTCATGATTTATGGCGAGTTGAACCTCGGGAAAATAGTTCAGTTCCAGGCAGAAAATGGTTGGGCCATGCTCCCCCTCTGGGGTGGGGGACTTGGGATCAACCTGCTGCTCTGGATTCCCGTTACGATTTCATTCGTGATTTTCACCACCTCGATGTTTGCGGAAACCAACCGGCTTCCTTTTGACCTCCCGGAATGCGAAACCGAGTTGGTGGCCGGATACCACACGGAATACAGTTCCATGAAATTTGCGCTCTTTTTTCTGGGGGAATATGCCGCCATGATCGTTGGATCCGGCCTGATAGTCACCCTGTTTTTCGGCGGGTGGAGTCTGCCATTCGGGTGGCTCACCCCCGACAGCATCACCGCCCATGTGCCCTGGTGGCACGGCGTCATTCACATTTTTGTATTTTTCGATAAAGTCGTCACTTTTATCATTTTCTTTATCATCATTCGCTGGACCCTGCCCAGATTTCGCTATGATCAACTGATGCGCCTGGGCTGGCAGGTTTTCCTGGTGCTTGCTTTGATGAATATTGTTTTCACGGCAGTGATTCTCTGGTGGATTGACAAACCGGTGATGTAGGATCGATTCCACTGTTTCAGACGACATACACGACCCCAAAATGCCCTATACTGTAAAACGCCCCAAACTGGTCTGGTGGGAAAAACTCTATCTTCCCGCGCTGGCCTCTGGTATGCGGGTGACGCTGGGCCATTTTTTCCGCTGCCTTTCGGGAAAGACAAAAGTCACGATGCAGTATCCGGAGGAAACCTGGAACAGTCATCTTCCGGATCATTATCGCGGCGCCCCGGCTCTGGTCACCGACGAACAGGAAAGGGAACGGTGTGTGGCATGCCAGTTGTGCGAGTTTATCTGTCCGCCCAGAGCGATCACGATCCAGCCCGAGGAGATTCCACGGGACGACAACTGGGCGAAGGTGGAAAAGCGACCCGCGGAGTTTGACATTGATATGATCCGTTGCATCTACTGCGGCCTGTGCGAGGAAGTCTGTCCGGAACAGGCCATCTTTCTTCGGAAAGATTATTCCATCACCGGTTATACCAGGGAGGAAATGGTGCATGACAAGGCCAGACTTTACGAAATAGGAGGCGTCCGCACCGGGTTGGTGAACAAATGGAACGAGTTGAAGTAATGGGTGTCTGATCAGGGCGCGACGGAGCCGACCAAGCAGCAAAGATAACCGAAAGACAGCCAAATGATTTTCCTGTTTTACCTTTTCGCGGCAATTGCCCTGGCCGGAGCCATCGGCGTTGTTGCGTTCAAGAACCCGGTTAGCTCCGCCTTTTCGCTGGTGATCTCATTTCTCGGGCTTGCCGCTCTGTTTATCCAACTGGATGCCTATCTGATCGGGATTCTCCAGATCCTCGTCTATGCTGGCGCCATCATGGTTTTGTTTCTTTTCATTATCATGCTGCTGGATTTACCGGCGGAAGAAAAAAGACATTTCCGCGGCGCCACCGTCATATGCTCCCTTGCTTTCGTCGCGGGATTCGTTGCTCTTTTGGTAACCGTTCTGAAACGCTCGGGAGTAGGGGAGAGGATGATCCCCGAGATTGCAACAAGCGGCGGTTCAGATTCATCGGATATTCATCGGATCGGGGAACTTCTCTTCAGCCAATATTGGTTCCCCATCGAAATGGTGGGAATTCTGCTGCTGGTTGCCACCGTCGGCGTCGTCGTCCTGAGCCGAAAAGAATTGAAATAAGGAGGATCCTCATTACATGGAAGCGACACTGACATTGAACGACTTTCTCCTGATCAGCGGGATTCTTTTTTCCGTCGGACTACTGGGCGTCCTTATTCGCCGCAACATCATTGTCATCTTCATGTGTCTGGAACTGATGCTGTCCGCGGCCAACCTGACCCTGGTTGCCTTTTCCCGATTTGACACAGGAAACGGCCATCCAAATTATCATGGTCAGGTGTTGTTGTTTTTTATCATTACCGTTTCCGCCGCCGAAGTGGCAGTCGGGCTGGCGGTGATGGTGGCTCTGTTTCGGTCCCGCAAGACGACAGACGTTTCACAAATCAACTCCATGAAATTCTGAACAGAGCGGGTGATTAATTTTGATTTATGGACACCAATTGTCTGGCCTGGATTCTTTTACTACTGCCCATTGTGGTGGCGGGGGCCATTATGCTTGGACTGAAACGCTGGCCCCAATTGAGTGCTCTGCTGGCCACGGGATCGGCCCTGATTACCCTGGTGATCGCCCTGACGCTGGCCTGCCCGGAGTACCGGGACGGCAGTATCAAATCCTTCCCCTGGATTCAGTTGGGAGAGGGACAGGATGCTTTCCGGGTCAATATTGGATTCAATCTCGATCTCCTCAGCCGGGGGATGCTCTTGATCGTGACGGCGATTGGATTTCTGGTTCATCTGTTTTCCCTCGAGTACATGAAAGATGACAACGGCCAGTCGCGCTATTTTGCCGGACTTGCCTTGTTTATGTTCTCCATGACGGGGATCGTCCTGGCCGATAACTTCGTGATGATGTTTATCTTCTGGGAATTGGTTGGCGTCAGTTCCTACATTCTCATCGGGCACTGGTACCAGAAAGACGCGGCCGCTGATGCCGCAAAAAAAGCCTTCCTCACCAACAGGGTGGGCGATGTCGGTTTCATGATCGGGATTCTGCTGGTGTGGGTTTTGACCAAATCAATTTACTTTCATGAAATTGAAGCGGCCGTGGGTGGGGTGGCCAACCGACATCTTCTCGATGTCGCTGTGCTCTGCATTTTTTGTGGGGCGATAGGAAAATCAGCTCAGTTGCCCTTGCACGTATGGCTGCCCGATGCGATGGAGGGTCCGACTCCTGTTTCAGCACTGATCCACGCAGCGACCATGGTGGCGGCCGGTGTTTTTATGCTGGCCCGAATTTCCGTTCTGATCACCGCTTCCGGGATGGCTGCCGAAGTCATCGTCTGGATTGGGGCCATTACCGCGCTGTTTTCAGCCCTCATAGCGTTGCAGCAGAACGATATCAAACGGATTCTGGCCTATTCAACCCTGTCTCAGTTGGGTTACATGATCATGGCTCAGGGAATCGACAATGGAGGCGATGCCGGCATGTTTAACCTTTACACTCATGCCTTTTTTAAAGCCCTGTTGTTTCTGGGAGCCGGAGCCGTCATTTTGGCCTGCCACCATGAACAGGACATCTGGAAAATGGGCGGGCTTCGCCGGAAAATGCCCATCACATTCTACTCCTTTTTTCTTGGAACCGCGGCGCTGATCGCCGTTCCATTTACCAGCGGATTCTGGAGCAAGGAAGCCATTCTGGACGCCGCCCATCATGCCGGGCAAACGGGCCCCTACTGGATCGGACTGATCGTGGCCCTCTTGACACCCTTTTACATGACCCGCCTGTTTGTCGTGGCCTTTCTCGGAAAAAGTCGTTCCGGGGATGCGAAAGACGCCGTAGAAGTCAAAGCGGTCATGTGGGTGCCGCTTGTCATTCTCGCCTTTATGGCCGTTTTCTCAGCCTATGGTTTGATTGCCAACCCTCTTCAGGCTCTGGGCCACGCCGAGTTGGATCATTTTCACTTGAACCAGACCTCGCTACTTTCACTCTGCGGACTGATTGTGGGGGCGGGGCTGGCCTTCTGGCTTTATCAGGGCAAAAGTGAGGAGCCTCTGAACGGAGCGTTTTTCAAACTCAGCCGCAATAAGTTTTATGTGGATGAAATGTACGCTCATTTGATTGGAATCATCCAGGATGATTTCGCCGCGTTGATCGCCTTTCTCGATCGCTACGTGCTCCAGCCAGTCTTGGTCAGACTTCCCGCCTTCACCTCCATGGCAGTGGGAAATCTGCTGAGGAGGTTTCAAGTGGGAAACCTTCAAATCTACGCTCTTTACATGAGCGCCGCCGCAGTGCTGTTGATCTTATTTTTTATTTTTTAACGGAATCTCCTACCTCACCCAGAATCGTGACACTTATTGAACTCATTGTCCTGCTGCCGTTTTTGGGCGTTGTGGCGATTGCTCTCGGCGCGCCCGCGCGATTCGCCGCCCTGGGTTCCGCGTTTTTGACGGCGGCCTCAACGCTGATTGCAGCCGCCCGTTTCAATCCGAACTTGGAAGGGCGATTCCAGATGATAAGCTCCCACCCGCTTTTTGACCCAAGCGGTTTTCCGAAACTCGGTCTCGCATTCGGTATCGATGGCGTCAGCCTGGTTCTGCTGATCCTGACCGCACTGGTTTTGCTGGCCGCCATCTGGATAGCTCCCGAAGAAAAGCAAATCACCAAAGGGAACCCCCGGCTCTATTACATTTGTTGTCTGCTGATCGGCGAGGGCGCAATCGGGGCCTTCAGTTCAACGGATCTCTTCTTCCTCTATGCGTTTCACGAACTGGCGCTGATTCCCACTTTTTTGATGATTGGAATTTTCGGCCACGGCAGAGACCGGGTGCGCACGGCGTGGACCATTACGATTTACCTGGGCGTTGGAAGTCTGATTTTACTGATTGGCCTCCTCATGGCTGTTTGGAATCTTGGAGGGAATTCTTTCGACATTTCTGATCTGATTGCCAGGGCTCGCGATTCACGAACTTGTATTGGGACCCCTTTGCAGAACTATATCTATTTATTGTTACTGATTGGATTCGGTATTTTGGTCTCGCTGTTCCCCTTTCACAGTTGGGCGCCACCCGCCTATGCCAAGGCGCCCACTCCGGTTGCCATGCTGCATGCCGGAGTATTAAAAAAGTTTGGACTCTACGGTCTGATCCGGGTAGCCCTTCCGCTGGCGCCCCAGGGAGCGGAAGCTCTTGCCAACGTGGTTCTGGTGATGCTCCTGGGAAACATCATCGTGATCGGCCTGATAACGATTGCCCAGAAAGAACTGGATCGCATGCTCGGTTATTCCAGCGTGATGCACATGGGGTATGTCTTTCTCGGGATATCCAGCGGAACCAGATTGGGACTGATGGGCGCCGTCGTGTTGATGTTTGCCCATGGCATCTCTATCGCCTTATTATTTGCCTTGGCCGGCGCACTGCGTGATCGCTTCGGCAGCCTTGCGTTCAATAAACTCGGCGGCGTTCTCAAATTATTGCCGCGACTGGGATTTTTGTTCGCGCTGGGAGCCTTTGCCGCTATCGATCTGCCGGGATTTGCCAACTTTGCTTCGGAAGTCATGATCCTTTTCGGAGCCTTCCAACCCTACCCGGGATCCGGACCTCTGGGCAGCCTCCAGTGGACCGCCATAATTTCTGTTTGGGGAGTCGTCATTTCTGCGGTTTACATGCTGCGAGCCTACCGGAATGTGTTCCAGGGATCGTTGCCGGAAGAACTTCAATCAGCCGCTCCAGTGAAGTTTTCCCGAAAGGACCTCGTTCCCTCATTGATTTTGCTGGTTCCTCTGATCGCCGTCGGATTGGCTCCCGAGCTTTTACTGCAATTCCTCCGCTCTGCCCTGGGGGGGATTTCACTGATTGCCGGAGGATAGTTGCCTGGCCTCCACCCACCATACCCTGTTGACTCATCCACCCAACCCTGTTGACTCATCCACCCAACCCTGTTGAATTTCATTTTTCGATCATGCCAGTCTATTCGCTAGAGATTATCGTTGTCCTGCTCGGCATTGCCATGCTGATGCTGGACGCCTTTGCGAAACTGGACGACAAATGTTCCATCGCCTGGTTGGGGATTCTTGGACTGATCATTGTGTTCGGACTGCTGTTCAAGGTGCAATGGCCGTCGCAGGAAGCCGCCAGGGGGGCTTTCTGGCACTTTTATTCCTACGGCGACTCCATGGCTCTGTATTATAAGGGGATGGCGGTTTTGACCACTTTGATTGTTTTGATCATGGCCGCCGATTTCGGTCCGGTGGTGGTGGAACAAACGGCCAGATCGGAACAGGGGGCTCATTCTCAGGCGGGTCTTGGGGAATTTTTTGCGCTGCCCATGTTTGCCTGCGCCGGATTGATGTGGATGGCTTCCGCCAATAATCTGGTGAGCATTTTTGTATCTCTGGAGACGGTCACCATCACGTTTTACATTTTGGTGGCTTATCTGAGGCGCAACGTCGGTTCACTGGAGGCCGGGGTAAAATATTTGATTCTCGGGGCCCTCTCCACCGGCTTTTTAGTTTATGGCTTTGCCTGGTTGTTCGGCATTACCGGGAGCATGGAGCTGCCTGAAATAAAACAGGTTCTGTCCGAAGGAACGATCCATCCCGCGACTGCTCTATTTGCTTTCGCCCTCATCCTGGTCGGCCTGGCCTTCAAGGTGGGGGGCGCACCGTTTCATACCTGGATTCCCGATGTCTATCAGGGAGCTCCAACACCCATCACCGCATTTCTGTCGGTCGGCTCGAAGGCGGCGGGCTTCATCGTGTTTCTCAGGATCAGTTCGCTTTTCCTGGCCAGCCATGTTTTGGTCGGGCAAGTTTCCATCATCCTCACGGTGATCGCAATCCTGACCTTGATCATGGGGAATGCCGGCGCTCTGCCTCAAACCAATTTCAAGCGCTTGATGGGGTATTCGAGTGTGGCCCATGCCGGTTTTCTTCTGATGGCTCTGGCCTGCTCACCCAGAATCAGTCAAGCCGCGGAGAGTCTTACCCCCGCAGCGGTAATTGCCTTCTATCTGGGAGCCTATCTGTTGATGACCTTGCTGGCGTTTCTGGTGATGACCAATGTTCGGGTTAAAGGTGGTGGCGAGGATTTGGATTCCTATCGCGGTCTGTTCAGGCGATCCCCTTTTTCGGCAGTGGCGATGTTGGTTTCGATGTCCTCGCTGGCGGGTGTGCCATTGACCGCGGGATTTTTCGGGAAATTTTTCGTGTTCAGTCTGGCGGTGCAACAAGGGCGTTGGATTCTCCTGATTGTGGCCTCCATCTGCGCATCCCTCGGTTTTTATTACTATCTGAAAATTGCTGCCTCCATGTTTATGAGTGCCTCCGATGGCAAGGGTCCTGAGAGAGTTCCATCGGGGATTTCGGTGAGCCTGCCGACCAGGATCGCCATCGTTTTTCTCATGGTCGGCACCGTTTTGGCGGGTTTTGACCCCAACCTGATTTTTGGGTTATTTCAGTAATCGCTCCTCATGGCTGAGAGAACGATAGAATTTGAAAGCCCGCATTTTTTGCACAGCCTTTTTGCTGATGATCTGAATTTGCTTAGGGAACTTGGCAGGAAACTCAAAGTGTCGGCCACCACTCGCGATTCCTGGCTGAAAATTGAGGGGGCGGAGGAGCAAGTAGATATGGCAGCCAGAGTCTTCGCCGACTTGGAAACGGCTCGGCGCAAGGGGGCGGAGATTTCCCCACATTCGTTTCGATATGCCCTGAACGCAGTGGTTCATTCCAGGGAAACGGGCGAAGATCAAAGTGATCTCATTCATTTACTCAGCATAAAACTGCTCGGCGGCGGTTCCCGACCAGCGGTTTTCCCTCGTACGGAGAACCAGTTGATCTATCTTCAGGCCCTGGAAAAGAACGATGTGGTATTTGGGATTGGCCCGGCGGGAACCGGGAAAACTTATTTGGCGATGGCCTATGCTTTGGAGCAGTTGAAGAATCGCAACATTGATCGGATCGTATTGACCAGACCAGCTGTCGAAGCGGGGGAGGCCCTTGGGTTTTTGCCGGGGGCTCTTGAGGAGAAAGTGCTGCCTTATTTGCGACCTCTCTATGACGCTCTCAACGACATGCTGGAAACGAGCGAGGCACAACGCTTTGCCGAAAACAACCTGATTGAAATTGCGCCACTGGCCTACATGCGGGGCCGAACAATCAACCGAGCTTATGTGATTCTTGATGAGGCGCAAAACGCGACCCGGGAACAAATGTTCATGTTTTTGACTCGGCTGGGAGATGATTCCAAATGCATCGTCACCGGCGACCCATCTCAAATCGACTTGCGGCCCAAAGGGAGGTCAGGACTTCTGGAAGCGATGGATTTCCTCCGGGATGTCCAAGGTATTGACTTTACGGAATTCAACCGAAAGGATGTCATCCGAAATCCCGTGGTGGCACGGATCATTCAGGCTTATGAAAAGGGCCGCAAAGACGGCGCGTAGCCCAAATATTTCAACCCCTTTCCTGCTGCGACCTGCTACTCGCCATTCTGCCCGCGTTCCGATCTATTTGTGTTTGGGCAGAATGTATCCACACAACCCCGCACAAAAAATCCTGATGCATCTTGGCAGATTGGTCCTGGCGACGTCTCGCAAAGAAAAGGCAAGGGGATATCCGGGCTGCCACGTCTTCACTCAAGGAGGCTGTACAACTCTGCCTCGGTCAGACCGGAATCTCCCAGGTCAACTCCACCGACGCCATCCAGCAACTTTTCAGTCAAGGACCGTTTCCTGTTTTGCAGAGAGAGAATTTTTTCTTCCACTGTGTTTCTGGCGATCAATTTATAGGTGTTCACGACTCGGGTTTGGCCAATTCGATGAGCCCGGTCGGTGGCTTGAGCTTCAACGGCCGGGTTCCACCAGGGATCAAGGTGGATTACGGTATCGGCTCCGGTCAGATTTAACCCGACTCCACCGGCTTTCAGGCTGATCAGAAACAGGGGGATTTGGTCGTCTTCCTGAAATTTCGTAACCACTTGGCCCCGGTTTCTGGTCTTTCCGTCAAGATAGCAAAACGAAATTCCCTTTTCCCCCAGAACAGGCGCCATGATTTGCAACACTTCAACAAACTGACTGAACACCAACACGCGATGTCCTCCCTCGATCGCTTCGTCTACAATTTCGGCGAGGACATCTGATTTCACGGATGCCTTTTCGGGATCGGTTTTCGACAGACCGAGCAATCGTAAGTCGCAGCACGTTTGGCGCAGGCGAAGCAATGCTGTCAGGGCCAGCATTCGTTTCCGTCCGCCATCTGCGTCGATCAGGGTTTTTCGACTTTGTTGAAGAATTTCCTGATACACGTCCCGTTGTTCGGATGTCAGATCACAATAGATGACCTGTTCGATTTTTTCCGGCAGATCCGTCGCGACATCTCTTTTCAAGCGACGGAGGATGACAGGACGAAGACGGCGGCTCAACCGTCTTTGAATACCAACGCAATCAATTGATCTGACGATGGGTTTCTCGAAACGCTCTGAGAACATTTTCCTCGGTCCGAGGTAGCCGGGACAAGCAAACCGCAGGATCGACCATACATCCTGAATCGAGTTTTCCATGGGTGTCCCAGTCAGGGCAAATCGGTGTTTTCCCGAAAGGCGATGGATTGCCTGGCTGAGTTTTGTTTCCGGGTTTTTGATATGCTGGGCTTCATCGAGAATGATGACGTTCATCTCGCGCCCCTGGTAGAGTGGTTCATCTCGCCGGAACAGCGCATAGCTCGTCACGAAAATATCTGCGTCCGAATTCAGTTCCAGGGTATTCGCGCGACCAGCTCCCTCGATGGCAACTGCGTTCAGATCTGGAGTAAATTTTTTGGTCTCGTCCAACCAGTTATAGATCAGTGAAGAAGGGCAGATTACCAATGCCGGGCCACCCACAGATCGAATGAAAGCCAGCGTTTGCACGGTTTTTCCGAGCCCCATGTCGTCGGCCAGGATCCCCCCCTTCCCCTGACCAGCCAGATGCTGCATCCATTCGATCCCGAATTTTTGGTAGGGTCTCAACTTCGACGAAAGGTTCTCGGGGAGATCATGGAATTTTCGTAGATTGCCTTTTTCCATCCAAGGCAGATTTCCGGTGCTCGAAAAGCCCATATCAGTCGCCGTTTCCCGAAGGTAATCGGCATGGACCGAGTCGATTCGATAGGTCCCGGGTTGCACCTGATCGGGTTCACAATCGGTCAGTACCTCACTGAATTCATCCACGGCATCGCTGTCTAACACCGCAAATTTTCCATTGGCCAACTTCTTGCTGTTTTGCCCCATTTGCAGGAGCCTGCGAATTTCCCGATTGGATACCAGATCACCCGATCCAGTCGAAAACTCGATCCCCACTTCGAACCAGTCTTCTCCGCTGTTCCCGCGAAATCTCATCTCCCCCGAGACGGGCTCCACTTTCTTCAAGGAATGGGCAAACCGTTCTCCGGTCGTCAAATTCCAACCGATTTTCAGCAGTTCTGGATACCCGTAGGCAAGAAAACGGAGGATCCCATCGCGGTCATTCAGGATAAAATTTCGGACGCCGTGGTGGGTCCCGACAAATCCCCACTTTCCCAAAATGTCCACTGCGCACTGTTCCGTAACGAGATCGGGAAGTCGGATCTCTCCCCCAACATCGCCGCGATCAGATTCCGGATAATAAAAATGCAGCCGGGCATCAAGATGATTCAGCGAACCTTCCAACTGCATACTGACAGAAGGTGTTTGACGCCTGACTTTTAGTTGGTCCAGCTTGAAATACTTTTGAAAGACACCGAGATCTTCTTCCAATTGGTCCAGTTGAAATGCATAAGCTTTTGCGAAGATCGAATGATATTCTGCCGGCATCCCCGATGCCACCGGCCGGAATTCTCGATCATCCACCAGCACCCAGACCGCTGAATCGGTCACCATCGCCTGAGAGTTGGACGGCCATTCAATCGAAAGTCGATTTTTCCCGGCAAGTTGCAACCTCGGCCTCAAGTCCCGGCAGGAAACTTTGGCAGGGGTATTCTTCCCAAAGAAGATTCCCGGGTGACCCGGTATGGCACTCAAAATCCGGGTAAAATCTTCCCGCCCGAAAAACATGACTCCAGGAACGACTTTCGGTGAGATCGATTGCAGGGCTCCATACAGGGCCAGATCGTGCGCTTCGAAAAAGAGCTTCACTTTCGCGTCCAAAGCCTTGAGCAACTTACGTTTTCCGTTGACTACTATTTCTACCCCCACCGTAATTTGACCCTTATCCCAGGCCGACATGAAATTCGGAGACACGACGAGAAATAGTTGGGCGAAAGCCGCATCTTCCGCTGGAACTTCCGTGGCGAATGGCCATTCATCCGAAATCGTCGGATGCGCTACTTTTTCCAGGACTTCTATATCAGGGAGCATTTTGCCAGGTAAATTCCTTCCAGCTTGGAGAACTTCCAGTCCGATCGCGAGGGCATGCGCGCAGATGTTCCCGTCTTTCCTGGCTTTGAAGCAGGGACAATCATTTTCCAGTTCCGTCCTCGATTCGATCCGCATTCGGACTTTGAGCGATTTTGATCCCTCTCGAACGATTCCTTCCAGAAAGCCATCGTGATAGGAAGCCCCTTCCACACGGCCCATTGAATGGAGCGAGTGAGCCTTTTTTAATTCTTTCCATCCTCCGGCCTCCGCGAGAAATTCCTGGCTTAATATGACGGGACAAGTCATGGTACGAAGTGATAGATGCGTTTTTTCATTTCGCCATTCATTTTTTCTTAACTTGAGTAATTACATCACGATGGCATTTTACCGTTCCGTTCCAACGGAATGGAATATGCCGGAGTGGTGAAATTGGTAGACACGCTTGATTTAGGATCAAGTGCCGCGAGGTGTGCAGGTTCGAGTCCTGTCTCCGGTAGTTTTTCCAACGCAACCAAAGAGGATCAGACCGCGGATTGGCCCCAGTTGATTTGATTGCCCCAGCCTTATTTGAAAATGGACGAAAATCTCGACGATTTGTATCAGGAAATTATTCTCAGTCACAACAAGAGGCCGAGAAATGAAGGTTTGCTGACGCCCCACAATCATGAAGCAGAGGGTTACAATCCCCTGTGCGGCGATCGCCTGAAAATTTATGTTCGGAAGGACGGAGACGAAATAGAAGCCGTTCAGTTTACCGGTGAAGGCTGCGCGATTTCGCGGGCTTCGGCCTCAATCATGACCCAGTCGATCAAGGGGATGGATCTGAAGGAATTAGTTGAAAAGATTGCCGAAGTAATTGAATTATTGACGGCAAAAGAGGAGCCGGACGTAGATCCTTTTGATCTGGGTGAGTTGGCTGCACTCATCGGAGTGCGAAAATTCCCCCCCCGCGTCAAGTGTGCCACCCTGGCCTGGCACACTTTAGAGGCGGCATTACACGGAGAGGAACAGACATCTTCGGAATAGGGAGCTACCAAAGTAGGTTCTTCGCTGTTTCGTGTGGGTAACAGGTTGCCCATTCGGCGTTCCCGGAGGCTCTGCCAGGACATCGCTTGCCACGGGGCTCCCCCTGATAGCGCTCAGCGCTGGGAATCTCCGATTCCGCCAACGGCGGGGTTCACAAGGGGAGCGGGACCCGTGATGAGTGATCCCGCAGAGGATCCGAAGCCAACTCCTGGTGTTCAGATGACTTCCACAAGAAACAGAGAAGATCCCCAAAGTATTTGCTGAGAGGGCAAAAAAAACCGTCCCGCGGAT
>Ga0114931_10001556_pt1 | contig 29313 bp, 31 predicted proteins | sample 2SBtaG_FD_89579 | JGI IMG/M metagenome (GOLD analysis project Ga0114931, IMG submission 89579) | Deep subsurface microbial communities from Kolumbo volcano to uncover new lineages of life (NeLLi) - 2SBTROV14_V59a metaG | ecosystem: Environmental > Aquatic > Marine > Volcanic | place: Kolumbo... | reverse complement strand
TTAGTTGAAACTTTTTTTTTAGGTTGAGAAGATGAATCCTTTGTTAAATTACTATAAAGTCTTGCAATTTCAGTAGAAGTTTCTAATCTTACCTGACTAATTTCAAGATTAATTTTTTCATTGATTAATTCCTGATATTCTTCAAATTTTTTATTTAATCGATCCAAATCTAAGTTTGTGTTTGCAGTTTCATTTTTTGCTGAGAAAACTTTTTTCTTAAAATCTGAAAATTCGTTATTATATGTTTCAATTTGTTGAGAAAAATTATTCATTAAAGACGAACTATCATTAAATTTTTTATTGAAATCTTTTAATAATTTATTTACGTTACCAAGTTCTAATTCCATTTTATTTACAAATTTTTCAAGATTAAACTTCTTGATATCCTCAATTTGTTTTTTCACATCTTCATTAAGTGAAATATTTTCTTTTACAATTTTAAATTGATTTTCAAGATGTCCTATTTGAACTCTAAGTGAGTGTATGTCATCTTTAATCTTTGCAAATGCAAATTTTGCTTTTTGTTCGTCCATATTTGTTAATAATTTTTGATGTTTATAAAGTTTTCTAAGTGTCTTTACTAACGAGGAGAGACTCTTTTGGTGAATAATTTTATAAATATATGTTTAGAGAATCTCTTATGAACACAAAAGAGAAACTTCAGGTTGTAAAGGATATTGCAGAAGAGATTATTAATGAAGAAGAATTAACAAAACTTTTTGATTTTAAAAAACACCCTGTCGCGTACGATGGGTTTGAACCATCAGGACAAATTCATATTGCACAAGGACTTCTAAGGGCCATTACAATTAATAAACTAACAAATCTAGGGATAAAGTTTAAAATTCTTGTTGCAGATTGGCATGCAATGATAAATAACAAACTTGGTGGAGATTTAGAAAAAATACAAACAACAGGAGAGTATTTTATTGAAGTGTGGAAGAGTTGCAATCTAGATTTGAAAAATATTGAGTTTGTATGGGCATCAGAACTCGTAAAAAGTGAGAAATATTGGGGAACTGTACTTAAGTTATCAATGAATTCAACAATTCAAAGAGTTATGAGATGTGGACAGATTATGGGAAGAGAAGAATCAACTTCAAATGCTTCTTCGCAAATATTATATCCATTAATGCAGGCAATAGATATTATTGAGTTAAAAGCGGATATTACACAATTAGGTCTTGATCAAAGAAAGGTAAATATGTTGGCAAGAGATATTTTTCCTAAGTTGGGATATAATAAACCGGTAGTAATATCACATCATATGCTCTTAGGATTGCAATTCAATCAGACTAATTTAGAAGGTGCAGACAGAAAAATTGCAATGAAGATGTCCAAATCAAAACCAGATACGGCAATTTTTATGACAGATTCAAGAGAAGATGTTTTAAGAAAATTCAAAAAAGCGCATTCAATTGATGGGGTTGTAGAAGATAATCCCGTTTTAGAATATGCTAAATTCATTGTATTTGAATTGAAAGATAAGTTGAAAATTGAAAGGCCAGAGAAGTATGGAGGTAATTTAGAATTTAAATCATATGAGGACTTAGAAAACTCTTTTAAAAAGGGAGATTTAAAATCAATTGATTTAAAAGAAGGTGTTGCAGAAGTGATTAATGAACTTCTCGAACCAACTAGGAAGTATTTTAAAGAGAATAAAAAAGCAAAAGACCTTCTTGAGAGAGTAAAAAGTTTTGAAATTACTAGGTAAAAAAACAATTTTGGCATATAAAAGAAGGTTTTATATACTTTTAAGAGATTACAAATAATAACTATGTTTGAATTGTATGTTTATTTGTTGACGTTTTTTGTTGCAATAATTGCAAGTGTAGTCGGCACTATCTCAGGGGGAGGAGCGTTAATTGCATTTCCGTTTTTATTATTTATTGGTCTTGAACCTAAAGTTGCAATTGCTATAATGATTGTGAGTACATTAGGAATTGCAGTAGGAGCAATACCTAATTTTGTTCGGAAAAAAAAAATCATTTGGGATAAAATCATACCTTTCACACTACTGGGAATTTTAGGTGCTTTTATAGGTTCAAATTTATTAATTAACTTAAATGAGGAATTTTTTTCTAAAATAATTGCGTTTATTTTAATTCTTTTATTGTGCATCTTTTTTATTAATAAGGATTTTGGGATAAAAGAAATTAAAAAAAGTAAAAAAAATAACCTTTTTGGCTATGTAATTTATTTTTTATTGGCTATATATTCTTCCTTTTTTGGAGTGGCTTCTGGCACATTTATTATTTATTGTTTAGTATATTTTTTTGGAATGACATTTATTCAAGCCAATGCGACTGATTTATTTGTATTGTTTTTTGTTTCATTCACTGCATTTTTAGTGTTTGCATACAATGGAATTCTGGAATACTCTATTTTAGCTATATTTTTATTCGGGACAGTAATTGGTGGGCATATTGGTTCTTCAATAGCGATAAAAAAAGGAGAAAAATGGGTGAAAATTGTTATTTTTGTTGTTATGATTATAACAATACTAAAACTTTTATTATATAATTAATTCTTTTAATTAATTATTTTTTTATACTATAATAAAGTAATAAATTTGTATTTTTTTATCCCAAATTTTCTTTTTTCTTCTTTCTTTTTCCAAAAAATGTATATTTTTTCTTTACTCCTTTTAAATAAATAATATTGAAGTAAATAATTTTCTTTTTTTTCCAAAAAAAATGTATTTTCCCACTTTTTTTTATCCAAAATTCACTTTTTACTACTTTTTTTTGAAAAAATTATAGTAAATTATTATATTTTTGAAAAAATAATATAATTTACATGGGAAAATTAAGAACTCAAGAAAAAAGAAGACCAGAAATTCACTCTCAACTTTCTTATGAGGGAGTTAGAAGAGTTATTGAAGATGAAATCTCACTTAGATTAGAAATAGAGAATGCGTTAAGAGATTTTTTAATAAAAAGAGAAATGATTTCTAATGCTAGAGAAAGGGCAAGAGCAAGTGAAATTATATTTAATAATGTAGTTCTAAGTAGAAATGTTAGAATTGGTTTAGAAGGGCAACTTGATTTTGAGGAATTAGGTTTTGATTTAGTGACGTCGCCACATGAGTGTATCGGTGCTTATGAACTTGTACATCAGATGTATGAAGAAGTAGGATTTAATAATCTGACTAGAATTGGCGGAGAAAAAAAAGAGAGAACAATAATTCCAGGATTGAATTATGATGATAATGACTCAAGATCTGTAACAGCAATTGTTAGTAGAGAAGGAGAAATAGTAGGTACATCAAGAATTATTTTAGATAGTCCTGGCATTTTTTTACCCGCGGAGAAGTTATATAATCCTGAAAATGGTTTTAATACACTAAGAACTAAATATTTAGGTGAAGGGTTAAGAATTGGTGAGATATCTAAATTGGCAAATTCTAGACCAGGTGCGCAATGGAAAGCATTGATGAGATTTTGGCATGTTTTGTCTGAATCATTAAGAATTGGAAATTTAATTTCAATTTCATCAGAAGAAGATTTTTCAAAAATTAATAGCAAATTTGGTTTTAATGAACAAAGAAGAGAACGATTTTATGAAGAACTTGAAAGTCCAGATGTGATAGCAACATGGGATCAAAGAGAGGAGATTTCCCCATTTTATAGACGAATAATTCTAGGGGAACGCCCATCAACAATACATTAATTAAGGGTTTTAGCAAAAGATAAATTTGTGAGGATTTTTTTTGCTTTTTTTGAAAGTTCCGGTTTATTTTTTTGAGAAATAATTTTAAATTTATTGTCATTTATTTTTAAAAATGTACAATTTTTCTGATTTGTAAATGAATATGTAACAAAGAGGATTTCTTCTATATATCTGCAAAATAATTCTACATTTAAATTACTTGTTTGTCCTAAAAATTTGAAATTGTTAAATAAATAAAGATAATTTAGGGTTTGGTTTACTTTTCCCATTCCAATTATTTCTCCTTTCCACATACAATTATAAAATAAATCTTTTTTAAAACCGAATAATTTTTTTTGAGACTCTAAACTATTGTATGCTTGAATTTGAGCGAGAGCAAGAATTTCTTCTTTTAATTGTTTTTCAGACAAAATTTTGAATAAATGTAACAGTGAATAAATTGGAAGATTAAGTGAATATGCTCCCCAAAATTTAATCTCCCCATTTTTAAACATTACAGAATCTCCAACACAAAATTTTTTCACTTGGCTAGAGGTAGGGTGTTTTTCTTTCGGAAACTTATAATTTAATTTTTCAACTTTCTTTTTTTTTAAGTTTTCTTTAACATCTATTTCAATAGAATAATAGATAAATCCATATGAAGTAAGTTTAAATTTAATCTCTTTTTCAAAAAGTATTTCAAAGAAATTTTTTAAAAAACCGAGTAAAAAATACTCAAGAACTACTTCAGGATATTTATTAAATAATTTTTTGTATGTTAAAGACATTTTCAAGTTCTGGGATTTAAAGTAGTATTTTGAATTTTTCCTATAATCAAATTTTATCTCTCCCATTCCAAAGCCGTTAATAATCTCTAAAAAATCATGTATTTTTTGAGAATTAGATTTCGATTTTGACAGATTTTTATATATTATCAAACAATCTGAATACGAAATTTGAATTAAATATTTTTGAAATTCTTCCTTATTAGATCTTTTTCCTAAAAAATATAAAATATAAACAAAAATTTCAATTAGTGGACAATAAACTTGTAGATTTTTAAAAAATGTTAGTCCATTTACAAAGTTCACATTTAATTTTGGATGAAATACCATTTACTTATATTCTTTCCAATTTACATTATGTTATGTATAACTATTCCTTTATTTGAAATTTCAAGTGCATGAATATCTGAATTATTCTTCACTCTTCTCATTTTTTCAATATTAATTCTTCTGGAAAATTCACCCCCCATTGTTTCAGATTTGATAAATATAACTCCATCACAAATATATTCTGCAATTGTATTGGGAATTTGTTCATCTTTTTGAGAAATAAAAATTGTAGTTATATCTTTAAGTTCTTTAAATTTAGTTAAGACTGTATATAGATATTTTTTAATAGAATATTTAGTAATTATATTCTCGTGATTATTTTCTGGAGTCAAATAAGATAGAGTTGTAATCGAATCTATAACAACTCTTTTTGCTTTAAGAGATTTTATAATTGAGATTATGTCTTCAATTGTACTTTTTTCAATATCATTAATCCCAATTGAAATAATTTTCAACTTTTTTTGTTTCTCTAATTTCTCTAAATCCCATCCAAATTGTTTGGCTTGTTTGTATAATGATTCTTTTTTTTCTTCAAAAGTAAAATATATGCCAGTTTCTTTATCAATTGTCGCTCCATTGTACAAATATTGTAAGGAAAATATAGTTTTACCTGTTCCGGCTCCACCTGAAATCATTATATTAGAATTTGTTGGAAAGCCTCCTTCGATAAGTTTATCAAAACCAGGTATGTGTGTTTTTACTCTTTGTTCCATCTTTAATATTTATGTACCGAAAAGATAATAATATCTTTGGTCTTGGTCTCAATTTTATTACATTCCACATTGTTTGATGGCTGTAAACCTTTTCTAAATTCTTTAGGCATTAAAAAATACTTAGTTGATTCTCTCTTACCTCTTTGAACAAGTCTTGTTTTATATTCCAAATTATTCTCGGAAAAAACATGCATTTTATCGAGATTTCCTTTGAGCCATAGAGCTTCTTTTTGTGAAAGTTCTAATGTAACTATAACTTTTTCTGCACCTTGTGATTTTAGTCCAGTAATTTTTCCCATATTTTCTCTTTTATTTCTTTTTATATAAACTTTTATTTTCTATTATATAAAAATTACGTTAAAAATACTACTTTTTGCTTTATTTTTTGTCAAAATGAGTGTTGAATTTTCAAAAAAGACATAATTTTTAGTAATTTTTATCTATTTTCTCTCTCTATTTCCATATTTTTCAAAGAAAACACAAGAAACCATAGGTTGTTTACTAACAACAGGATTTTCTTTTGGGTATCCTAGTGGTACGATTGCATCAATTGTTAATTCTTGAGGTACGCTAAGAAATTCTTTTAATACTTCATTATCATATGATTCCACCCAACAGGCACCTAAATCGTAAAAGTGGGCCATCATAAGAATATTTTCAATTACTGCTGCTGAATTTTGTATACAATAAGTTTTACCTTCTCCGGGATATATTTCACAAACATGCCTACTGTCTCTAACTATAATTAATAACAAGGGAGCATCTGAGAGCCAATACTGTTGGGAGGCTATCCTACTTATTTCATATTTTTTTTTTTTGTCTTGAACAATAACTACTTTGTAATTTTGTATATTCCCTGCACAAGGAGCATTTGCTCCGGCCTCAATTATATGATATATGGTTTCCCAATCAATAGGTTCTTGTGAGTATTTACGAATACTTCTTCTAGTTTTAAATTTATCCAGAGCTTGAGAGGAAAGAGATTTTTTTAATTTTTCATTTTCTTTCTTAATTTTATGTATATCATCCAAATTTATTTCACTTTCACTCGAATTTTTCTTTCTTAAAAACTCCTTAATTTTATTTTTCATACATAATTAATAATTTAAATATTTATAAAGTTTAGTTTCAAGTCTTATATAAATGATTTCAAATTTCCAGAATTTTTATTACTTTTCTTTTTAACAGAAAGAGTTTTTTTTTCAACTTTAATAATGCCATTTTCTTCTATCCCTTTTTGAATTTCTTGTGCTCTATTTACCACAGAATCAGGAACCCCAGCAAGTTTAGCGACATATATTCCGTAAGACTTGTCAGTTCCACCTCTAACAATTTCACGCATAAACTCAACTTTATCTCCTTCCTCTTTCACTAAAACATTATAATTAACCACATTCTCAAAGTTTTCAGATAATTTATTTAATTGATGATAATGAGTTGCAAAGCAACAATCTATTTTTTTGTTTGCTAAATCTTCAGTAATCGCCCATGCAATAGAGAGGCCATCATAAGTTGAAGTTCCTCGACCAATTTCATCAAGAAGAACAAGAGAATTATTTTTTGCATTATTAAGAATATTTGCTGTCTCATTCATTTCAACCATAAATGTAGATTGTCCTTCTGATAAATCATCATGTGCTCCAATTCTTGTAAATATCCTATTGTAAATCTTTAGAGTTGAAGAGTCTGCAGGAACAAAAGAACCCATTTGTGCAAGAATTGTGATTAGAGCAATTTGCCTTAAATAAGTTGATTTTCCGGACATGTTTGGTCCAGTGATTACCTTAAGAGTCTCAGTTTCGTTAAAAAAGGTGTTGTTTGAGATAAAATTACTGACAAATCTCTCAACAATTGCATTTCTTCCTTTTTTTATTTCTGTTTTAGATTTTGAAAAAACAGGCCTTGAGTATTTAAAAATCTGTGAATTTAAACTATGTGTGGTAAGAACATCAAGTAATGCTATTTGAGAAGAGATATTCTGTAAAGATTTGGTATAATTTTTTAGTTGTTCAAGTAAATCTTCAAAAATCTCATTTTCCAGAATTTTTATTTTCTCTTCAGAACCAAGAATTAATTGTTCTTTTTGTTTTAGTTCTTCTTTACTGTATCTTGTTGCATTGGCAAGTGTTTGTTTAGTTTCATATTCACTAGGCACGTTTTTCATTTGAGCCTTTGGCACTTCAATGTAATACCCAAAAACACGATTATATCTAATTTTTAATGTTGAAATTCCTGTTTTTAATCTCTCTTCTTCTTCAAGTTCATTTAGAAAATTTTTTGAATCATATGTAATTGAACATAATTCATTCAATTCAGAATTAAACTCTTTTTTAATGTAACCTATGTCTCTTCTATGTGAGGGGGCATCTTCAACAATTGCTTTTTTAATTGTCTCAACAACAAAAGGAAGTGTGTCAATTTTTTTTATATCTTTTAAAATTGAAGTTTGAAATATTTTAACTGAATCTTTGATTTTTGGAAGTTGTTCTAATGCAATTCTTAATGAAAACAAATCTCTTGGGGATGCTATTTTAGAAGTGATTCGTGAAGTGATTCTCTCAATATCTCTAAATTCCCTTAATAATTCCCTTATTTCATCTCTCTCCAAAATAAATTCGTTTAATTCTTCTATACCATCAAGTCTCTTGTTAATTTTTGATTCCTCAAGTAACGGAGAGCATAAATGATTTTTTAATAAACGAGAACCTGCTGAAGTACAAGTCTTGTTTAAAATTCCAAAAAGAGTTCTTGATTGGTCTTTTGAGAAAATACTCTCTACAATTTCCAAATTTCTTAAACTAATTTCATCTATAATCATATTTTCAGCCAAATCAATATATTGAATTGTGTTTATATGACTCAAATCAAGTTTTTGTAATTTATATATGTAAAATAGAAGAGCACCCGATGCAATACACGAATATTCTTTCATATCAAGACCAAGATCTTCGGGTTTACCACCAAATTGTTTTTTTAAAATTTCTGAAGCATAGTTTTTATTGAATCTCATATCTGAGAGAAAATTATGATATATATTTGAATTTAAAATAAATGATTTAAGACTACGAACAAAAGAAGACTCATTTAAAACAATTTCACTTGGCGAGTATTTTTTAATTATGGTTTTAACATCTTCTAATTTATTTAATTGGGTTGTAAAAAATTCTCCTGTGCTAATATCTACAAAAGAAATACCATATTTCTCAGAGATGTCTTTTGGAGAGTAAATGCACATCACGAAATTATTTTGAGCAGATTTTAGATATTCATCTTCTAAAATTGTTCCAGGGGTGATTATTCGAGTAATTCCTCTTTTTACTAATCCTTTAGCTTTTTTAGGGTCTTCAAGTTGTTCACATATCGCAACTTTTTTGTTATGGTCAATTAATTTTTTTATGTATGGCATAACGGAGTGAAAAGGAACTCCCGCCATAGGCACCCCCCCCCTTTTTGTAAGTGTTATATTTAGTAGTTCTGTAGCTATCTTTGCATCATCGTAAAATGTCTCATAAAAATCTCCTGCTCTAAATAATAAAATACAGTCTTTATATTGTTTTTTTAATTCAAGAAACTGCTTCATCATTGGAGTTGCATTTTCCATAATGATAGTTTATTATTTTATTTTTATAAATATTCTCTTAAAAATGTCAATGCAAATACAAGTGATTTTTTTAATTTATCTTTAGTTTTTTTGTAAAAAATATTTTTTGGGATAAATTTTAATATTTTAGGATAAATTTTAAAAAACAAGTTTATAATATTAAAGTATCATAAATTTGTAGGCACAAGAGAATGGATTTTAGAGAATGTCTTATAGAAAATAATCCTTCACAAGAAGTACAAGAATCAGTAATTAGAAAACAATTTGATTTAGGAACATTATCAAGAGAAGTTATGGAATATCCTCTTGATAGTTCTGGAAGACCTATCGTAGATTCTAGACTTTCATATTATTTATATCATCCGCGATTAGATGACGGGACTAGAGTAATATCAATTCCAAATTATGTTGATATGCCTAGCAGATTGACTTTAGAGGCAAATTTAGATGTTATTGAGAGGAGAAAACTTTTAATTTTTAATTTTAAACCTCCGTTTAATGGTTCTAGAACTAGCAAATTACAAAGAGAACTTGAGGAGACCCAAGATCTTTTGAACATTGCAGAAAGTTCTTTAAAAACTATTTTTTTAGGGCAAAGATATGTAAATTTAACTACAATAGATCCGGAAGTAAATGAAATAACAGGGTGGTTGGTGGAAAAATTTGCCCCAAGACGAAATAGAATTGAAAAAAGGGTAGAAAGGTTAGTTGAGTATATGCTAGGAAGATTTTCAGGACATTTACAAAGTTTGGATGAAGTTTTAGAGGCTAAGGAGAGAAAAGGAAAGGGTGAAAAAGAACATTATGTGGAGCTAATAAAGGTCTCAGCAGCTCTACATGATATAGGCAAAATACTCATTCCAATAACTACATTATTAAAACCAGGCAAATTGACACCAGGAGAATATACTCAGATGAAAATGCACCCAACATATGGTGGCGCTTTGTTTAAGGGAGTTGATAACTTATCTCTTTTAAGAAGTATATGTGAGAATCATCATGAAAGATATGATGGAACAGGATATCCTAGAGGCTTGAGAGGAGATAAAATACCATTAGCTTCAACATTAGTTACATTTGCAGATGTTTTTGATGCACTTTACTCAAGAAGAGTATATAAAGATCCTTGGCCATTAGAAAGGATACAAAGAGCGATGATTCATCAACATGATGTTGATGGTAGGGGTTCTTTTGAAGGTTTTTTTTCACCTGAAATAGTGTGATTTTTTAGAAAAAGTTCAAACTGGGACGACTTTTGTTATTTTGCTACAACAAATGTGTATGAAAGATAGCAATAAGCTTTATAAATAAAAATGTATATGCTATAACTAGAACCTTATAAGATATAGTTCCTTATTTTAATTTGAATGAATTAACGAGCCGATTTTGAGGCACTTTTTTAGGAATTATGTGTTAATACAAGGTATTTATACAAAAAAATGAAAATAAATGAAAATTTTTGGAATACAAATAAAGAAGAATTCATGAGGGATTTCTAAAAATGGTAAAGATGTACACTCTCGGTGGAGTTGACGAAGCTGGGCGTAACATGATGGCATTTGAAATAGGAGATGAAATAATCATTTGTGACATGGGACTACAATTAAGTAATTTAGTGTTATATAATGATCAAGTAGATAAAATGTCACTTGATGAGATGGTTGAAAAAAATATTGTTGCAGATCCTAAATTATTAATGGATAAAAAAGATAAAGTAAAAGCAATAGTTGTATCACATGCTCATCTAGATCATGTTGGAGGGGTTCAATATATGGCATCATTATTCAATTGTCCAATTTATGGAACACCATTTACTATTGAAGTATTGAAAGTTTTAATGAAATCTACACGAGAGGTTAAAACTCCAATGAGAAATAAATTTGTAAAAGTGAATGTTAATTCCTCTTTTACTCTCCCCTCAGGGTTGGAAATTGAGTTTGTAAATGTAACTCATTCTATTCCTCAAACAGTTATGGTTGTAATGCATACTAAAGAAGGAGCAATTGTTTATGCAAATGATTTTAAATTTATAATAGACCCGCACTAGGACAAAGAACAAATTACCAAAGAATTAGAGAAATTAATAAAGAAGGAGTACTTTTACTTGTTGTAGATTCTGTTCGTTCGAATCTTAAAAGAAAAACCTTATCTGAAATTGTTGTAAAAGAGATGTTAAGAGATATTTTTATTGAAACAGACATTGTAGATACAAAAGGAGTGATAATTACAACTTTTGCATCTCATATTACAAGGTTAAAATCTATTTTGGAATTAACTAATGAACTTGGAAGAAAAATAGTATTTATGGGTCGTTCAATGGCTAAATATTGTAAGGCTGCAAAAAATGCAGGAATAATTGATTTTAGAGAAAAAGGTGTGATTATTTGTGAAACTCCTAAAGAAGTAAATAAATGGATGGACATCATAAATAAAAACAAGAAAGAATACATTATTGTATGTACAGGCCATCAAGGAGAAGAAAATGCAATTATGTCTAGAATTGCAGAAGGAAGAACTCCTTTTGAATTAAAAGAAGATGATAAAATTGTTTTCTCCTCCGAGGTTATTCCTACTCAAATTAATATAGAGAACTCTCAGGTGTTGCATTCAAAATTAGAAACTTTTAGATGTAAGGTTTTTAGAGACATTCATGTTTCAGGACATGCATCAAGAGAGGACCATAGGGACTTATTTAGTATGATGAAACCAAAGCACGTTGTACCAGTACACGGTCACGTTAGATTAAAAGAAGGAATGATTGAACTAGCTGAAGAGCTTGGATATGAGCAAGGAAAAAATTTATGGGTTCTACCTGATGGCGGAGTTCACGAGTTTAAATAAATTTTACTTATTTTTTAAAACTTACATTTATATACAATTAGTTCTTTTAAATAAGTATGATTAGAGAGGTTAAACTATGACAAGTAGAGATAAAACTCACGAAGATTTTATTGAAAGATGGGCAGATTATGTTTATTCTACACGAAAATCCCGTGAGTGGAAAAAACAACATAGAGAATTTATAAATTCACAGATAAATATGGCAAATCGGGCTCTTTTTAGGATAGCAAAAGTCAAAGGAATAGATGTTATTAGAGAATTAAGAAAAATTTCTAATGAAAAAGCATTAGAGATTTATAAAAGAAGTTAAATTATTTAATTTGATTCAAAAAATGAAACAAAGATATAAAAAATTATTTCTTCCAATGAGATTACAACCTCCTCATTTAGGACATATTCAACTGATTGAAAAAGTGTCTGAATTATCAAACAAAGTTATTTTGATAATTACAAATGCAAGTGAGAATAATTCTTGGAACCCTTTTTTTGCAGCAGAGCGCGAAGCAATGCTTAGAAAATCTTTAGATGAAAACAAACACTCACATGTTGAAATTTGTCATATGCCAAGTTTTGAGAGTCATGAAGAAAAATATGAATATGCTAAAAGAAACTTTGATTTAGTAGAAGGAAGTATTGTAGTGTCAGGAAGTAAAGGAATTGTTAATGCTTTTCCAAAAAGAGGATTCAAAGTCATACAACCTAAAGAAATACTTGATGATATGATAGATATTAGTGGAACAAGACTAAGAGAGATGATAAAAGAAGGAAATAAACAATGGAAACAATACGCAGCAAAAGGGACAATGTATTATGCTGAAGAGTTTGATGTTGAGGGTAGGGTTAGAAAGTTCAGTTAAAAACTTTACCTCCAAAACATTAGGTGACTACAAAAATAAAAAAAGTAATAATTGTAGTCTCCTATTTCAAAGTCTTTTTATATTGCTTTATTAGAAATTGAATAGTTGGTTTTAAATTATTATTTTCAGAGTATTCTCTTAAAGATAAATAGTACTCTTGTCTATCTTCTAAAAATATGTTAATTGGTGGATAATTGTTTTTTAATAAGATATAATTTAGTAATAATCTACCAACTCTACCATTTCCATCTTGAAAGGGATGGATGTGTTCAAATTGGTTGTGAATTAAGGCTGCTAAGATTAGGGGTTTGAAGTTATTTTTATTCTCATCATACCAATGTGTAAATTCATCTAATTCTTCTTTTAATTCAGATAAAGGTGCACCTTGATGAATGATATCTCCTTTATTGTTTTTTATTACAACTTCAACATCTCTTAACTTTCCTGCAAAGTTCTTTGATCCTTTAAAACAAATTTCATGTAATCTTAATATGAAATCTAAAGAGAGATCATCTGAACAGTCTTTAATATAATCTATTGCTAATCCAACATTAATAGTTTCAAGCTCCTCTTTAGTTTCAGGTAAAGTTTTTTCTTCAAGTAAATCTTTTACTTCATCTTCAAGAACGGATGATCCTTCAATTGCATTAGTGTTATATACAAAATCTTCTTTAAATTTCTTAAAATCCGAATTTTGTAAATGAATTATTTTCAATTTAGAATCTTGCTTATTTAACTGATTGATTTGAGAAGAAGAGAGAGAAAAATTAAATATTTCTGTTTTTAGTTCTTCAATTTGTTCTTTAAGTATTAGTTCAGCTCGAGATTTATTTTTTTCTAAATCTTTTTGCGATAAATTTTGTCCTAAGTATCTAGAAATCTTTTTTACTTTATTCTCATCTCTGTAAGTATGAGACAAATAGTATTTTATATTCTTTCCAGATTTTCTTTTTTCTACAAACATAGTAATAATTAGGTGACTACAATTTATAAATATATCTTTCTATGTAGTCACCTTTAATAAAAACTAGTTTTATCTCCCATTTATTAAAATTCTAGAAAAAGCCCCCCCGCCGGCATTTGAAGTGCATTGAAATCTTGATTTCAGGGCGTCCAAGAATTTGCAAAGCAAATTGTTGAGAACCCTGGGTGAAAATCCCCAGTATAGAACTATATAAAAGAAAATCGAAGATTTTAGAAAAAGCCCCCCCGCCGGGATTTGAACCCAGGTCCTCGGCTCGAAAGGCCGAAATGATTGGCCGGACTACACCACAGGGGGATATTATAAAAAAACTCTAATTGATTTATAAATATTATAGTTATAAAAACAATTTATGTTGGATTCGAAGTGCTTTGAAGAAAGTTCAAAGTTCACCGAACGAAACTCAGTGAAGTGACTGTGTCTCGAAGATGGTGAGAATCCCTTTATATCGCGTTAGCGGCCCCGGAGGGATTCGAACCCTCGATCCCCGGCTTAGAAGGCCGGTATCATATCCAGACTAGACCACGAGGCCATGTGGTAATTTTAATTTTTAATCCGGCATTTGCCGGTGAGCTATGAAAACCTATTTTAAAGAGAATAAATTGATTTTTATCAATTTTACTGTTTTGTCTCTTCTGTTTTTTCTTCAGCTTTCTTTGCAGCATCTGCTTTCTCAGCTTCAGCTTCAGCTTTTAGTTTTGCTTCTTCTTCTCTTTTTACTGCTTCTTCTTCAGCTTTATTTCTTGCTTCAATTTGTTCAGCAGTCATTTTTTTAGCTTTTCTAAACTCACTTAAAATTGAAGTTTTAACTGGTAATTTCTTTGAACCTAATTTTAATATCTCTCTTCCTAAGAGTTCATTTGCTTTTTGCAAGTAGAGTTCAAATATTACTTTTCCAACCTCAACTCTTGATGCGGTTCCAATAATCTTTCCAAATGAGTGTTTAATTCCTGTTGACAAACGATCTGCTCCAGCTCCTGCGGCTAAAGGATTCTCACGAATTGCATGGTGAGGAACAATTTTGATTTTAAAATAAAATCCCATTCTTCCTAATTTTCCTTCAAGTCTTTTTAACATTGTGATTCTTGTTGCTTCAATAGCATTAGTTCTAATCTGTGCTGCATCTTTAGAAATAAGTTTTAAAACTAATGGAAAATGATCTTGACCACCTTTCAAATCTCCCATGTCATATTTAATAACTGTTTTCCCAGGCCTTGATTTTACAAAAGCTTTACCTCTCACTTTTGAAAATCTAGTATATGGTCTTTCTATTTTTCGATAAGCGGTCCATTTCCTAAGTTTTGCCATTTTAACAATTTACCTCAACTTTAGCACCAATTGCTTGACCAGGCATTCCTTTTTCGAAAAGAACTCTCATAGCACCTTTGGAGCCATGAATAGCAGTAATTTTCCCATTGATTGTTCTTTTATCTTTTCCTTCACAAGCATAAACTACTGATTTTCCGATTAAACCCTCAGCTTTTTTTTTATCATATCCTTCAACTACAATTATCATCTGATTAGTTGTCTGGGTTTTACGACCTCTTCTATAATTAATAATTTGAGCTTCCATTTATTTATTCACCTTTTTTAGAAGCTCTCGGCCTTCTTTAGTTAAAATTTTCCCAGATTTAGGTTCTTTAACTTGTTTGATTAAACCTGATTTTTCAAGTTGTTGAATACATTTTCTAATAATATTTCTTGATGCGTTGTATTTCTTTTCAGGTTTATGTCCTCGGTTTTTTCTGCCACCATAGTGTTTTGCAAGTCTGTTAGTTCCAATAGGACCATATTTTTCAACTTTACCTAGAATTGATCCAACTCTAACAAACCACCAATCTTTATTTGCAGGAACTCTTTGTTTATGAGCTCCAGTTTTTACGAAAGGAGTCCAGGAAGGTGCCTGTACTTCTTTTTGTTTTTTCATTTCCTCTGTAATTGAATTCATTCTTTCTTTTCTCCTTTACTTTTAGTTACTTTTTTAGTAGCTTCCACCTTAGTGTCGGATTCTTTTGCTTCAGATTGAGTTTTTTTACTTTCAACTTCTACAGGTTTTTCTTTGACTTCTGCATCAACTACATTTTCAAGAGATTCTTTTTTAGAATCTGTTTTCTCTTCTTTTACTTTCTGAACAGGTTGAGCAACTTGATAAGCTTTAAGTTGTAAATCAACACCAACTTCAGACAAATTTACAAGAGTTTTTTCATCATCGCCGACTTTAGTTTTTAGAGCGATAACGCTAACTTTTCCAGGAGGATTTTTAATTCCATTTGCCCAGAGTTTTTCATTAAGCTCAGGACAAAGAATCACAGAATCTGTTTTCATATGTTTTTTTATGAAATCTTTCAAAACACAGACAGCTTTTTTACTCCTTCTCCACTTTGGCGCAGTTCTTGTTTTACGCCTTAGTGGGACTACATATTCCCTTTTAAGATCTGTCATAGTACTTAAATGAATGAGAATTGCTTTTTAAATGTTATGAAGGCGTTTCCCTGTTTTTAAATGTTGTAATCTTACATCTATAATTCATTTAGTACTTTTAATTGATTATATAAATAAATAAAAACCGCTTGAGTCCAATATGTTTCATTTTGATGTGCATATCTTCGATCATCACTTCTTTTGTAGTTATTTCTAATACTATCAGGATCTCCTGTTACCCTGTATTTTTCATCCCAGAATCCCATTTCTTTATATCTTCTAGAACAAAGAAAAAGCCATTTTTTAGTAATTCTTTTTGCTACATCGTCGTATGATTTTTTTCTAAGTCCTGCAATTACTATGTAATGTAGAGGTGCCCACCCATTAGGAAAACCCCATTGTTTATTTTGCATCTTGTATGTGATATCTGTGGTGGACAAACCACCAGAATGTTCAAAAAGTTTTAAATTTCTAACAAGTCTTAAATCCTGAACAGTTGTTGTAAGTTCTGCCCACATAGGAAAATAAGATGCTAATGATTTTGTTGTGAGTTTTTTCTTATTAACAAAATCATAATCATAAAACAGACCTGTTTTTGCATCCCACATATAGTCATTAATTAATTTTTTTCTGTTTTTAGCTTTCTCTTTCCATAAATCTCTTTCTTTTGAATTTTTAAGTAATGAAGCAAAAAATTCAAAATCTTTTTCATATTTATATAGTAAAGAATTTAAATCAACAGGGCAAATTTGTGAACATCTATTTTCAAAACGGGGTGTAAAATCCCATCCACTCTCATCTTCTGCATTTATCTCTTTGCCTTCTCTATGAACCGGATCATAATATCTACTAAGACCAGTGTTTGTCAATCTGTGTTTACCAGACCATACTTCGGTATATTCTTTTTTTGCATACTTGAATGCTTTTTCTAACCAATTCAAATCAAGTTTCATGTCTATTACGATGTTAATCATTGTTGTGAGAAATGGTGGTTGTGTTCGGGTGTCATTTCTTTTATAACTGTTAGGAATATAACGATATTTATCTAAAAGAAAAAAAAAATTCTCAACAGTTCCTTTAATTAGTTCTTTGTTTTTCTTGTTTGTTGAGAGTCCTAGAATAATAAAAAATGAGTCCCAATAAAAAAGTAAATTGTCAAAATATCCGTTACTTGCAGGAATTGATGGATTTGGCAAATCTTCTATTTTCTTTGCTTCAGAGGACAAATCAAACATTTTTGAAGTGATTATTATGTCTTCTTTAAGAATCTTGATTTTCATAAAGTAACACATTATTGCGAGATTTATAAACTTTTTTTAAAATAAGTATGCACGTGCCGGGATTCGAAGTTAAATTTACACATAGTGAAAATTTAATGCAGAAATTTTTTGAAATTTCACTGAGAACATACAAAGTTTGTTTGAACACACCGGAGGGTGTGGTGAGAATACCAAGAGAAGCATTTTGAGTGAAACGAAAAATATGCACGTGCCGGGATTCGAACCCAGATCACCGGCTTGGAAGGCCGGGATACTAGCCGTTGTACTACACGTGCTTAGAATAAAAGTAAATAGATAGGTTTTATAAATATTATGGCAAAAAATTCAAAAGATAGAATTATATTTTATTTTTTCAACTCAATTGTTTGTGTAGGGAAAGCCATATCTATTTTAGCTTTCTCAAATCCTTCTTTAATTGCAAAATTAACATCTTCTTTCATATGAATTCTTGCAGGCCAATCTCTCATGCTTAGTTTTTTAGCATAATAAATAACCTGTATATCCAATGAATAAGGACCGTAATTATCAAACCAGATATCGCATGCCTCCTCATTGGCCTCAGAATTGTTCTTTACAGCATTATAAATGATTTTTTTTGCTTCTTTTAACTTCTTAACTGAAGTATCATATGTCACACCAATAGTCATCTTAACCTTAACTCTTGGAACACGCGAAACGTTTTCAACTATGTTATCTGCAAGCATTGCATTTGGGATAGTTAAAATGGTACTGTCATAAGTTCTAAGTTTTGTGGAACGAAGAGTCACATTCTCAATAAAACCTGCCTGACCTTGAAAATTAACTCTCTCTCCTTTTTTGAAAGCTTCATCAAAAATCAATGCAATCCCCGCAAAAAAATTTTTTAATATGTCTTGAGCAGCAAGTGCAAATGCCAAACCACCTACACCTAATCCTGCTAAAAGAGCAGAGATATTGTAACCAAGATTTGCAAGAATTAGAAGAATACCTATTAAAAAGAGTAGAATTCTGATCACCTGCATAAGCAAATCTACTGCTGCCTCATTAACTTTACTTTTATTCTCTCTTCCTTCTTTCAAGTAAAATCCTATTGCTTCAGTTGAAAATTTAATTAAAAAATAAACAAATGGAACTATGAGTAGAAAATTAAAAAGTTTTTTTAAAATTGGTAGAGGGGCACCACTAATAAAATCCATCCCAAAATAAAACATTGCTGCTAAAATAAACATGTTTATTGGAGGGTTTAAAGAATTAATTAAAATATCATCCAATTTGAAACTTGTTTTCTCTGCCCATTTCTTCAAAAAATTATTAAGAATATAATTTATTAGTTTCCCTATGGGCCAGGTTAATGCAAGAAACACAACAAATATCAAATATCTCCATAATTCATTTCCAAATATAATTGCTGTTGTCAAAAAACTTATTGTTTCAGTTATCATTTTTTAAGTTGTTTAGATATTAAATCTCCTAGTGTTAAACTACTATCATTCTCCTCTTGTTGTGTGTTTATTAAAGTTTCGTCATTTTGAACATTCTCGACAAGTTTAATGTTTAGAAAACTCTCAATTTTTTTTGCAGTTTTAATATCAGGTTTTATTCTCTTTGAGAGATATTGATTAAGTTCACTTTCCTTTATATTTGTTGCTCTGGCAAGATGATGAGGTGTCATTTGTTTTACATTCAATTCTCTAAGAATTATTTGGTTATAACTTGAAACTATTTCCTCTGAATTTTCAAATGATTTTTTTCTTTTCAGAAAATTATAACTTTTTGGACCTTCATTAACTCTTTTTCCATGAGAAGAACATTTGTTACAAACCTGCATTTTTGAACCTGCGATAATAGTTGGTATCAAATTATCTCCCTTTAAGCCACACAGTTCACAGTAACCCATACAAATTATTAATATTCTTTAACTTATAAATATTAGTCATATTTATTAATGGATTTTAATTCTTTATTATATGGTTAAAAAAAATGTGGCACTTTTGGATTTAGAATCTAATCCTAACATAGGATTATATCTTTTTGCAAATGATAAGTTTTGTTTAATTGGGCCACAAATTACTGAAAGAAAAAAAGAACAAATCGAAAAAGTTTTAGGAGTTAATGTCTATAAGACTACAGCATTGGGAACAGATTTATTAGGAATTTTTTTTGCAGGAAATAACGAAGTTCTAATAATTCCAGAATTAAATGATTATGAGGAAGAAGAGATATTAAAAATTACCAAAAAATATGATGTTAAATTAATTAAAATAAAATCAAGGTTGAACACATTTGGAAATAATCTTTGCTTTGCAAACAAATCATTTTTATTTAACCCAGAATACTCAAAAGAAACAATTGATTCAATTTCAAAAAAAACAGGATGTAAATCTCAAAAGCTACTTAACAAAGAATTCAATATTGCGGGAGCAATTTGCAAATGTATTAATGATAGTTGTTTTATTTCACAGGAGATAGAAGAGAAAGAAGTAGGTTTTTTCTCTAAAATATTAAAAGGAGCAGGAACACTCAATTCAGGATCAAATACAGTTGCATCCGGAGTCGTTGGAAACTCAAAGGGTCTCTTAATTGGTTCATCCTCATCAACTGTTGAGATTCAGAATTTAGTTGAGAGTTTAGATTATTTGTAGTTTTTTTTTTTCTTTTTTTTGCCGAAACTCTTTGAACTTGTTCAAAGTGTGCCGAACGAAATGTAGTGAAGTGACTGTACTTTTTGATACGTCGAGCGGAATGCAGACGTGAGACTCGCGAGATAAAAAGGTTCTTTGGGATTCAGAATTTAGTTGAGAGTTTAGATTATCTGTAGTTTTTTGTAAAACACTCTTGTTTTTTAGAGTTATTTTTAATTCTCTTTTGAATACATACAAAGTTTTTTAAATGAAAAAATCAATAGAATAAATATAATGGTAGGTAGTGCTGTTGGAATTGGAGTTGGACTTTTGATTTACGTTAGTTTTTGCCTTTTAACTTTTGATTCATACTCACGAAAAAAGGAGAGAACAAATGCTGTTGTATTAACATTTATATATATTTATTACACATTACTAACATATTATGTTCTTCAAATAATAAGTGATGGTGTAGAATTATTAATCCAATTTCTAATATTCTTAGTAGCCTCTGCGGTTATATGTTATCAGTACTACATTAGTGTTATAAAAAGTAGAGATGGTAGAACATTTTAGAAATAATTTTATCTAATGCTACCTTTTACTTTTTTATCTATAATAAGTTTTCCTCCCTCAATTTCAACATCACAATTATTGTGTAAAATTTTTGTCCCATTTGATTTAAGCTTGATTTTAAAAAAATCATCAATTGTTATTTCGGTGGAATTATCTGCTTTTTTATTCTTACACGTTAGATTTTCACCGATTTTTGAATCTGCATAAATTAATCCTACCTTTTTTTTATCATCTGCTGCTAAGATCATTCCTTGTGAAATTTCACCCCGGAGTTTTGCAGGTTTTAAATTTGCAACAACAACGACCTTTTTACCCAATAGTTCTTCTTTTTTGTAATAATCTTTTAAACCTGAGATAATTTGTCTGGGTTTGTCTTCACCAACATCAATTTTTTCTATATAGAGTTTCTCCGCACTAGGATGATCATTAGTTTCTATAATCTTTCCAACTTTAAGGTTCATAGAGGAAAAAATTATTTCTTTATTTTCTAAAAACTCAAAGAATTTTTTAATCCAAATAGTTTTTAGGTTTTTAGGATAGTCATTAAGTGAGTGAACTCCACCCTTAATCACTTCAATTCTAATATTAGAATTATACTTATTACAATCGATAGTATCATTTAATAAAACAAGTTTATCATTATCACCTTGTAAAATAAAAACAGGGATTTCAATCTCTCCAAGTAATTTTTTTTTATCTAGTTTCTCTCTTTCATGAAAAATTTTTTCTTCAACAACAAATTTTCCTCTAATATTTTCTATTGTCATACATTTAGTTTTTTCAAGTTCATCAAGTTGTTTTTTTGTATAAAGTTTTCTTTTAAAATATTTTTCTTTAGTAATAGGTGTTGTTACGGGGCCATTTAGAATTAATTTTGAAAGCCCTTTATGTTTTGCTTGCAAAGACAACAATCCCCCCAAACTATTTCCAAATAATGTTTTTTCAGAATAGTTATACTTAGTGTTAATTTCATCTAAGATTAGATTTAAATCCTCAAGTTCTTTTTCAATAGTTATTGTATCAAAATCACTTTTTCCAGAGCCACAAAAATCAAATCTAAAAAAATTATAACCTTTTTCTAAAAACTTATTTTTTAACATATCACTTTCACCGCCCAATCTATTTGAACAAAAACCGTGTACAAATATAATTAATTTATTATTATTATTATTATTATTATTATTTGAAGAAAATAATTCACAGTAAATTTTTTTATTTCTTTTATTTTTTATATAAAATTTATCTATGATGATAGACTTCTCTTCATTTTTTTTTCCCTCTTCCAATTTAACCTTTTCAAAGATATTTTTCTTCTCACCTAGTTTATGTCCAACCTCCTGATAACACAAACTGATTTCTTTTATAGGTAATTCTTTTTTAATATTAAATTGTTCTCTAATTAATTCTGCTTTATTTGGCATGAAACAATCAAGATATTGTGTTATATCAACTACGCATGCATTCAAAATTGAAATAATATTTGCAAGTCTATTTTGACTTGTTTCTTTCCAAGGGGCGACCTCATTAATATAGGCATTAATATTTCTAATTCTATTCCATAACAGTTCTATTGCTCTATTGAAGTCTAAATTTTGCATGTATGAATTAAATAATTCAAAAAAATTATTTTCATTGATTATTACTTCACCTACTTTAGTAATTTCTAATTTATATTTTTCAATTCCACTAGGGAAATATTTTGTAGTCATAGCATGAACTCGAGAAACAAGATTGCCTAAGTCGTTGTTGAGTTCATTATTGATTTTTTGAACAACTATTTCTTTGGAATAATTTAAATCTTCTCCAAATGTTCCTAACGAAAGTAAAATATATCTAATCTCATCTAAACCATATTTTTCAATTTCATCATAAGGATTTACAACATTTCCTAAAGATTTTGACATTTTATGTCCTTTATTATCTAAAATCATTCCATGAGAAAATACTTTTTTAGGTAAATCATATCCAACGCTCATCAAAAAAGCAGGCCAATAAACTAAATGAAACCAGGAGATATCATGACCAACAATATGAACATCACAAGGCCAAAACATTATTTTATTTTCAATTTGAAGAGCAGACATATAATTAAATAGTGCATCAAACCAAACATAATTTACATGTTCATGATCAAATGGGAGCTCAATTCCCCAATCTAATTTTTTTTTTTGTCTTGAAATAGAAATATCTCTAAGACCTTCATTTACTCTATTCAAAATCTCTTTTTGTTTAAATTTAGGAGAAATAAATTCAGAATTTTTTTTATAATAATCTAAAATTTTTTTTTCATATTTAGATAATCTAAAAAAATAATTCTCTTCTTTTTTTCTCTCGAGTTTTTTTAAATGTATTGGACAATTCCCATTAATGGCTTCTTTATCATCGTAATATTTCTCACAGCCCACACAATAAAATCCATCATAAATATCTTTATATATGTCCCCATTATCATAAGCTTTTTGAAGCATTTTTTGTACAAATATTTTGTGTTTAATATTTGTGGTTCTAATAAAAAAATTATTTGATATATTAAATTTTTTAGTAAGTTCTGAAAATTTTTTTGAAAGTTCATCTACAAAATCTTTTGGTGTTTTATTTTTTTCAATTGCACTTTCCTTGACTTTTTGACCATGTTCATCTATTCCTGTTAAAAAAAAAACATCATTTCCAATATTTCTATTCCATCTTGCAAGAACATCTGCTGCAATTTTTTCATAAGCATGACCTAAATGTGGCGGTGCATTTGCATAATCAATTGCGGTTGTGATATAAAATTTTTTTGTCATAAAAAAAAGAATAACAACATAATTTATAAAGCCTTCGTGAGGGAAAAGTATTTAAGCAAAAAAGAAAACTCCTTAATAAATGGTAGCAAAAAAAGATAAAAATAAAAAAATAAGTGTAAAACCAGCAAAAAAACAAGTAAATAAAACTGAGGTTAAATCACGTCCAAAATTCCTATATGACGTTGAATTTAATCTTCATGTTATAATATATTTATTTGGAATTAATATTATACTAATTTGTGTAGTTCTTTTTTATGTGACTCAACTCCAAGTATTAACTCAAAAAGAGTCAGATTTGAAGGATCAGATGAAATATGATGATTTCACGTATTACAAATATAACTTAGATGAATTTTCAAATTTTGCAAAAAAAAGAATTACATCTGCAAAAGAACTAGAGAAATATGCCCTTGAAGAGAATTTTGATTTGATACTTCGAAAAGGAGGCTCATTTTATGGTGAGAAGGAGGGGACATGTTTTAATGATTTAACTCGAGAAGAAAGAAGATGTAAAAAGGGTATAATTGAATACGATGAATCTGATCCGAACAAATTTGAAATATATATTGTAAGGGAATTTCAGTTTGGTATAAATAATTAAAAGGCTATTTTGTACTATAATTTAAATTTTTATTTTTTACATACAGTGGGAAAAGATTTTTAATTACAATTGAACCTAGTACAAGTAATATCTCAAATCCTATAAAATACATATATTGTACAAAGTTTAATGTTGCAACTTTAAATATTGTTTGAAGGGGTGTAAACATTACTAAAGATTGTAATACAAAAGAGGTTCCAATTGCAAGCCAAACCCATGTGTTCGTAAATATAGGAGTTTTGTAGTAATCTCTAATAATTAGAACTAATAAAGTTTCTGAAATCACAACAAAAAGAAAAACTATCGATTGTCCAATCTGTATCTCTGAGGCAATATCACTTGCACCTCCAAATAGTTTAAATAAAATTAATGCAAAAATTGTTAAAATAATTCCTCTAAGTGAAATTACTGAGAGTTTTTGTTTAGATAATATTTCCTCTTTTGTATCTTTTGGTTTTTGATTCATTATATCTTTTGAATAAGGATCAACGGCCATTGCAAGAGCAGGAGCACCGTCGGTAATTAAGTTAATCCAGAGTAACATTATTGCGGTAAGTGGAAGATTCCATCCAAAAAGAACTGCAAAAAATATTATAAGAATCTCGGAGAGATTTCCTGAGAGCAATAACATAATAGTTTTTTGAATATTTTGATAAATTCCTCTGCCTTCTTCTATTGCATTAACAATGTTTGTAAATGAATCATCAAGCAAAACAAAATCTGCTGCCTCTTTTGCAACATCTGTTCCAGATCCCACTGCAACTCCAATATTTGCTTTTTTTAAAGCAGGAGCATCATTAACACCATCTCCTGTCATTGCCACAATATGTCCTTGTTCTTGAAGAGCTCCAACAATTCTTTGTTTATGTTCAGGAATCACACGTGCAAAGATATTTGTATTATTTTTAAGTTCTTTTTTCAATTCATCTAATGAAAGGTTTCCAATCTCTTCTCCAGTAAGAGCTTTACCTTCTATTCCTATTTTCCTTCCAATAGCAAGAGCAGTTTCTTTATAATCTCCTGTAATCATAATTACTCTAATTCCTGCTCTTTTAGTTTTTGCAATAGAATCAGAGACATCCTCACGAGGGGGGTCAATCATAGCTTGTAGACCTACAAAAATAAGGTTTTTTTCTTCTATGTCTTTTGAAGTTGATTCTTTGTATGCAAATGCTAGAACTCTTAGAGCTTCAGAAGAATATTCATTAATCTTTTTTCCAATAATTTCTTTTTCTTTAGGACTTAATTTTATTTTTTTTCCATTCTTTAAAGCAAAAGAACAATTTTTCAAAAGTTGATCAGGTGCACCTTTAGTGTAGATAAACTTTTTCCCTTTTTCTTCAACTAAAACACTCATCATTTTTCGCATAGAATCAAAAGGAAATTCATCTAATCGTTTAATTTCTTTAATTTCAAGTTCTGTTTTTTTAGCACTAACCAGAAGCGCAGCTTCAGTTGGGTCCCCTGTAATTGTCCACATATTTTCTTTTTTCTCAAGATTTGAGTTGTTACATACTGCTCCTATTTTGTACAACAAAGGTTCAAGTTTAGAACTAACATAACCATTAGGATTATAGCCTATCCCTTCAATTTGTGCTTCTTTGTCTAGTGTCCATGCATTTTGAACAGTCATCTCGTTTTTGGTGAGAGTTCCTGTTTTGTCAGTACAAATTACATTACATGATCCAAGAGTTTCAACAGAGGCAAGTCTTCTAACTAGAGCCTTTTTTTTTAGTAATCTCTTGACTCCAATTGAAAGTGTAATTGTAACAACTGCAGGCAAACCTTCGGGAACCGCTGCCACCGCTAAAGCTACTGCAATTAAAAATACCTCAAAAAATAAAATAGGAGTCAAACCAACAGTTAGAAAATTTTTAATACTCATAACAACGAGAACTGCAATACAAATAATGATTATTATATAAGAGAGTTTTTTTCCAAATTTGTCAAGTTTTTTTTGTAACGGTGTTAATTCTTTCTGCGTGTCACGAATCATTGAAGTAATCTTCCCAATTTCAGTTTTCATCCCAGTTTCAATAACAATTGCTTTTGCTGTACCTTCAAGAACCGTAGTAGAAGAGAATAACATATTTGTTTGATCTGCGATTTGAGATTCTTTTGTAATTTTATCTGTAATTTTGCTAACTGGCAGACTTTCTCCAGTTAAAGCAGCCTCTTCAACTTTTAATCTATTTTGTTCAATTAATCTACAATCGGCAGGAACTTTATCTCCTGCTTCTAATTTAATAATGTCTCCAGGAACTAAGTCTTTAGAATTGATTACTTCAACTTTCCCTTCTCGAATAACTTTTGCCTGAATAGTGTTCAATTTCTTCAAGGCTTCAAGAGACTTGTTGGCAGAAAGTTCTTGAAAAAAACCAATAAGAGCATTTGCAATAAGAATGCTAAGAATTATTGTTGCATCAATATATTCATGTAGGATAAATGAGAATACAACCGCAAAAAGAAGAATGTAAATTATAAAGGATTTAAATTGTGTAATAAAAAGTAAAAATAAATTGGTTTTTTTTTCAGTTTGAAGTTCATTAAAGCCGTATTCTACTTGTCTTCTTTCAACTTCTGCTTTTTCAAGGCCATTTGGAGTTGAATTTAGTTCAGAAATTACAGAATTTGAATCTTCTTGATAATATAACATATGATTTTTCACAAAAATGTTTTTATAAAGAATTATGAGGAATTATGAGTTAAGAAAGACATATCCAGTTTAGATTCAAAGTTTAACATAAATCTAAATGGTATTTGTACACAACAGCAAAGTCTGGGTCAATCTTATTTAATTCATCTTCAATTTTGTCTGCAATTTCAACAGAATTAGTAATAGGATTTTTTTTAATCCAACTATTAACAATTTTCATAATTTTCTCAGCTCCTTTCTCAGCAACTACCTCACTATAATCACAATTAAGTATTGCAGAGTAAACTGAACCATAAACTTTTTTCTCATCATATGCTTGTGGGTGCCCTTTTCTTTTTACAATATAGTGTGCCATTTTTAATTCAAATTTATAGTACCATTTGCAATTAATATTAATAACCAACCAAGAGCAATTAATAATAATCCCGTGAAGAGTCTCATATAACTTTTATTTGATTGTTTCCAATTTTGTATGTTTTGAATTTTAATACCAAATAAAACTAACAATAAAATAATAACTAATGGCATTACAAATATTATATTATATATCACAAGCATTAAAAGTGCAGTTAATACTTCTGGTGCAAATAAACTTGATGCTGCATTTACACTTTGTGCTAAAAGTAATGTTACAGCAAGATATGGTCCTCCTGTACAAGGTAACTCAACTGATGCAACAAAGACACCTAAAAACATTACAGTTCCAATTGAGAAGTTTTGCATTTTTTGTTGAATTTTTTTTGCATATTCTTTAGGGATATGTAATGACATACCTTGTCCATACCAAAAATAATCTTTAATTTCCAAAAATCCTGCGAATACAACAATCATTCCAACTATAATTGAGATATATTCTGAGACTATAAGGGGGATATTTGCCATAAATGCAGTAAGCCCAAGTCCAAAAGAAAAATATGTTATAAATATTGCTCCAATATATAACAGTCCAATTTTAAGCATTTTATCTTTTCTCTTTGTGGCGAGCAATGTAGAAATTAACAGAATTAAAACACCAATCGCACAAGGATTTATACTATCAATTGCAGCTGTAATTAATATTGTTGTAAGTGTTGGAATTGCTAATTCAACTGCCATTTTAGAAATTCACCTCGTGAAGTACAAAATAGTACTGAAAAAATCTTGACTTGTTATTGTTGATTTTTGACTGCACCATTTCAGTATCCCTCCCAATGATGTCCGTAGGCATCAATTGCTTCTCTTTTATTTTTATAGTTTTCATAATTCCAACCTTGGACTTTCCAACTAGAACATATCTCATCAGTTTTATCCTTTAAAGGTCCAAATTCCACAATAAAACAGTCTCCTGGGGGAACAAGAGAATTAGGATAATAAAGATAATTAAATGAATTTATTTTTTCACCATTTACAAACAATTGTACATATCCTTTTTTTCCATTTGAACAGACTTCACCATCCCGAAATTCTCTTTTACCAACTCCTTCAATATCATAAATTAAAAGTCCTTTTTTTAATTCTCCACCAATTACTCTAAAAAAATCATCTACTTCAATATCTTCTACATTTTTAATAGTTCCTTCAACATGTATTCTATTATCATCATGTTCATGAAATAAAGGTGAACCAATTTTATTTTTAAGTCCCCTAGGATTGACCAAATCAAGTTTCTCTCCACAGGCGATAACTTCAAAATCAGCATGCCAGTGGATTGGCCCTCCTGTTTGTGATGTGAAGTTCTTATGAACTGTTGCTCCAACCAAATATAAAGTTACAAATGCAATTGGTATAACATATAAAAGAAAAATTATTTTTTTATACTTCTCCCATTTCTTTTGATCAACAAAAACAATAAATAAGGTTAAAACAATAGTAAAAATACTTACAATTTTTATTAAAAAGAGTGGTTCAATTAAACTCATATTCCGATTTTCAATTAATTTTCTTTTAAAGGTTTGTATCTATTTTTACGAGAAGAATACTATTTCTTCTTTTTAGAACGATTCAAATGAGGTGCAATTATCATCATCAATAAAACATACACTCCACGTATTAAAGCAAGCCAAAAAACAATAACTAATACTCCTGAAAACCATTTACTATCCTCAAAATAATGCATTGGATTTAGAACGTGAAACTGACTATATGTGTCTTCATCGTGTTCTCTACCATCATGAGAATATCCCAAAACAAATAAATTTAGTATAAATAATACTAATAAACTTATCTTAACAGAAAGGACAATCTTCTTTTTCTTTTTTAGTTTCATGTTTACAATTTTTTTTTGCTTTTTTATTTTTTTTATCCATACTTAGTATCACCACATACAAAATTAAAAATACACATATAAATACTTTTCGATTTATATATTGTAGTAAAAATGAAATAAATAATTTCATAGAATAAAAGAAAGAGGTATTGCTAATTGATATCTTGTTCTAAAGTCTTTTAATTACCAATTTCCTTTAGTGCATTTTGCACATTTCTGGTATCATCCATAAAAATTACTAAATTAATTTTTAGTTGGTGCAAATTCGGCTTTCGCCTTTCTTGCAGCATACTCAACAATTTATTTCACAAATTCTTGGTCGCATCAAAACTCACTTTTAGCTCGTCTTGCTGCATACATAAAAATTACTAAATTAATTTTTAGTCGC